>Ga0207416_1000278_pt1 | contig 92028 bp, 93 predicted proteins | sample PaiPotPPM11metaG_FD_184107 | JGI IMG/M metagenome (GOLD analysis project Ga0207416, IMG submission 184107) | Iron sulfur acid spring bacterial and archeal communities from Banff, Canada, to study Microbial Dark Matter (Phase II) - Paint Pots PPM... ... | reverse complement strand
CTTCTCCGGAAGCCACTCTTGAACACTCGGAGGCATTAAGAACAGCGTGTCGCGATCGTACGAAACGAAGTTGCCCGCCATGCGCATATTATACCATCGGACCGTCAAAAGTCCGACAAACTCCTAGCGGGTCAAGATCTCCGGCGTCATCACGAACACGACGTCGGTTTGATTATTCTGATAGCGCGTGGAACGGAAGAGCTTGCCGAGAATCGGCAGATCGCCCAGGCCCGGGATCTTGTCGACGAAGCGCGTCTCTTGGCGGCGCAGCAGGCCGCCCATGACGATCGACTCGCCGGCTCTCGTCACGACGTCCGTCGAGAGCCGGCTCGTCTTGAGCGCGGGGATCACGAAACCGTTGAGCGAGACGCCGTCCTGGAAATCGAGATCGGAGACCTCGGGCGCGATCACCGTCTCGATGTTGCCCTCGCCGAGGATCGTCGGCGTGACGACCAGCTTCACCCCGAAGTCCTTGTACTGAATCGCGATCTGCTGAGGACCGGTCGCGACCGGGATCGGAATCTGTCCGCCGACGAGAAATTCGGCCTGGCGGCCGGGCATCGTCACCAGATCCGGCGACGAGAGCACCCGCGCGTGTGAGTTCTGCAAGACCAGATTGAGCGTCGGCGCAAGCGTTACGGAACGAAACAGCGCGCCGAGCGTGAGGCCCCGTCCGGGGAAGATCGGGCCGGGCCCGCCGTTCGAGCCCACATTGGGGGACTCGACGACCGGGAACTGCGGGCTGCCGAGCGTGTAGGTTCCGTTTTGATTGAAGGTCGCCGACTGCAGGTTGACGCCGAGCTGCTTGAGTGCCGTCTCGTCGACTTCCATCACGTAGACCTTGATCGAGACCTGGCTGATGGTCGAGGTCTCGATGCGATCGACCACTTTTCCGTCGATGGCGAGGTACGGGCCCGCAAGCGTGCGCACGCGGCGCAGCACGTGCTCCGCGGTCGTGCGATCCGGCACCTGACCGCTGACGATCAAGTTACCCTTGACGTCGCGGTCGACGCGCACTCCCGCCGTCGCGGGCAAAGCCGCCAGCTCGTTCTGCAGCGGCCCCAGCGGGCGCGCGACCGTCACCGCGTTGACGACGGTGAACTTTCCGGCCGCGGCGACCGGCTCGAAGCGCGAGAGGACCTCACTGAGGTGAACGAGGTTCTCGCCGTTCGCGACGGTGCCATCGACGACGATCGAGCGATCCGCGGTGTCGACGTGGACGTCCGGGTCGTTGATCGCGCGCTGCATCATCGACCGCACGTCATCGAGGCTCTGTTCGCGAATGGTGACGTCGAACGTCCGGCGTCCCGCGCCGGTCCACACAAGCAGCGTCGTGCGCCCGACGGAACGGCCGCTGATCACGATCTCGGTGTTGCCGACCGCCATCACGCCGGCGATTTTCCCGTCACCGACCGCGACGCGCGTCAAATGCGGCGTCGCGACGCTGATCGATTCGCCCGTGCGGAGCTTCACCGGCGTCGGCGCGTCGGCGGAGACCGTGAGCGGCGCGGCAGTGACGGCCGTCACGCACAGGAACGCCAGTAACGCGCGAGATCGATGATGCAAAACGATTCCCTCCTGGAATGGGAGCGAACTCCCGTGTCCGCAGTATGCCAGAGGACGCCGTTGACCGTGCGTTGACGGACCGTAGACAGAGCGTCAATTCTGCAGACAACGGCTTCTCAGCGGCACGACGGGTGTGTACGATGCGGCCACGATGCACGTCAGCACTCGGCTCTCCATCCCGTTCCTCGCCGCCATGGCGGCGCTCGTCGCGCCCGTCACGGCGCAGAGCTCGAGCGTGCCGCGCGTGACGCGCATCACTCTCATCGCGACGCGCGTGGTCGGTTCGGAAGCGGTGCACGTCACCGGAACCGCTCCGGCCGCGCAACCGCTGGAAGCTGCGCTCTACGCGCGGTTCTCGCAGGATCTTCCGACGGTGCTCCTGAGCCGCCGCATCGTTTCCACGGACGCCGCGTGCCGTTACGACGCGACGCTGCCGATCGCTCCCGCCTTTTTTCGCGGTGCGATCGTCACCGTCTTCGTCCGCGCGTTCTCCGACGTCGCCGGCGCGAGCGCGACGATTACCGTCGCGGCGCCCAACATTCCGGCGCCGCCGGACGACATCCCCAAATCCGTGCACTAGCACAAGGAGAACTCTCATGGTAAACACGGTCAAGTCGATCAAGACCATCCTGGCCGACGAGTCGGGTCAAGGGCTCGCCGAGTACGGTCTCATCCTCGGGCTCGTCGCCGTCCTTTGCATCGCGGCAGTTCTGGTTCTGAGCGGCAGCGTCAAGGGCGTCCTGAGCAACGTCGGCAGCAGCATCTAAAGTGTCCGCGAGGTACGCCGTCGCCGCCGCACTGATCTGCACGCAGTGCATCGCCGCCGCGATCGTTCTGCACGACCGGATCGGCGATACCGTCACCACCATCCTGGCGATCTTCTGATGCTGCACACACTCCGCGACGACCGAGGACAAGGACTGGCCGAATACGGCTTGCTCCTCGGCTTCGTCGCGGTGCTGTGCGTCGCGGCGGTCGTCTTCTTCGGTTCGCAGCTGCTCGCATTCTATCAGAACGTCTCGACGAACTACCCATGAGTGCGGCAGCGATCGTTCTCATCGTCGTCACCTGCGCGGCAGCCGCATTCGACGTGCGCACGCGCAGAATCCCGAACGCCCTCACCGGCGCGGCGGCCGTCGCCGCGCTCGCAATCCATCTTCCGGCGGGGGCGCCCGCGGTTCTGCTCTCGCTCACCGCGCTGATCGCGGCGTTTCTCGTCGGGTCCGTCGCCTTCTCCGCCGGCTGGTTCGGCGGCGGTGACGTCAAGCTCGTCGCCGTCTGCTGCGGTCTCGCCGGTTTCCCCGGTGCGTTCTCGCTCGTGCTGTACGTCCTCGTCGCCGGCGCGATCCTCGCCGTCGTCACGGCGCTCGCCCGCGGCCGCTTGGTCGCGCTCGTGCGCAGCACGGCATCCGTCGCGGTGCACGGCGCGCCGACCGAGGCGGCGGCACTGCCGTACGCCGTCGCGATCGCGGGCGGCAGCATCGCCTACGTCGCCTCGTCCATGCTCCCGGTTCTGAGGTTGCCCTTATGAAGAACGCTCGTCGGATCCCACTCCTCGTCGGCCTGCTCTTGGCGCTCGGAACCGGCGTCCTGCTGCTGAACTATCTCGCCTCGCTGCGCGCGTCCGACGCGGCGGTTCAGACGAAGCGTGTCTTCGTCGCGTCACGCGACGTGCCGGCCCGCGCGCTGCTCACCGATACGTTTCTGACCGAAGTGACGAGGCCCGCGAACGAAGTCGACGCCGACGCGGTGACCGACCGCAAGCAGATCGTCGGCAAGTACTCGCTCATCACGATCCCGGCCGGCAGCGTGGTGACGAGCTCGAAGGTCGGCGCGGGCGGCGCGAACGCTCTCCCCGCGCGGCTTCCGATCGGAATGCGCGCGGTCAGCATCTCTATCGATCGCGTCAAAGGCGTCGCCGGCTTGATCCAGCCCGGCGATCGCGTCGACGTCATCGCGGTTCCGCCCCGCGTGGGCAGCGAAGTGCCGCGCGCGGCGGCGATCCTGCGCGGCGCGCTCGTCCTCGCGATGGGCAATGCGGTCGAAACGACGAGCGCGACGCCGAGCCCCGACAACCAAAACCTCACCACCGTGACCCTCGCGCTGACGCCGAAGCAAGTCGACCTGCTCGCGTCGGCCGACATCAACACGACGCTGCGGCTCGCGCTGCGCCCGCCGAAGGAGCCGATCCGCGCGTACCCGGCCGAGCAGCTCACGCTCGGTGTTCCCGACCGCGCGCCCGCCCCGGCGCCGGCCTACGCCCAAGCACCGCCGCCGGCTGCGGCGCCGGTCCCGCAGACGCCCGCCGTCGTCGCGGCCGCAAAGGCGCGGACTGCGACCGCACCGTCGGGAACCGTGCCCGTGATCGACCTCGACCAACCCGTCGGACACCAGTGAGCCTGCGAGTCGTCGTCGTCGTCGGCGCGAAAGGCGGCGTCGGCGCGTCGAGCCTCGCGATGAAACTCGTCGAGCAGCTCCCGTCCGCCGGGCCACGCTGCATCGTCGACGCGGATTTGGCCGGACGACGCGCGCTCGCCGTCTGGTACGACGTCGCGAGAGAGCTCGACCTCGGACGCGTCGCCGGCTCGCCCGCCGTCGCGACGAGGGGCCACCTCACCATCGTGGAGCTCGCGCGCTCGTACGAGGACGCTTTCGTCGTCGGCGCCGACGCGGTCGAGAAATTCGCCGCGAACCTGCCCTCGACCGGCCTCGTCGTCGTCGACGCGCCGCAGCCGTTCGCCGCCACGGTGCGCCCCTTCATGGTCGCTGCGGCGAAGATCGTCGTGCTGAGCGAACCGACGCTGCTCGGCGTCGGTTCGGCGCAGTCGATGCTCGCCGCGCTCGACCGCTTCGGCGTGCCGCGCTCGCGCATCGCGTTCACGCTGTTCGATCTGCGCAACGCGGCGGAACTGCGCGCGCGAGAGATCCAAGACTCGCTGAAGATCCCAGTCGCCGGGGAATTGCCCCCGCCGCGCGACCGCAACTGGAACCGCACGTTCGCGAAGTTCGCCGACGCGCTCGCCGCCGGGCCGGATCCGGGCCCGCTCGCCGGCCTGCGCGCGTCGACCGCCAACCCGATCGGCGACCGCCGCATCGAACCACGTCCCGATCCCGCGCCGCAGGAGACCCCGAGTTTCCTGGGGTCGTCGAGCGGGGCGTCGATCTTCAAGGCACCGCCGCCCGGCGTCGACGTCAGCGCGAACGAAAAGCTCAAGGCCGAGCTGCACGCCACGATGCTCTCCAAGATCGACTTTCTCGCCGCGGCGCGCGCGGACACCGACGAGAGCAAGCTGGCCGAGCTGCGCCAGCAGGTCAACACGATCGCCGACGAGTTCCTGGCCTCGCGCAGCGACGTCACCTCCGCCGAACAGGCCTCGCACATTCGTCACGAGGTGATGGAAGAAGCGCTCGGCCTCGGACCGCTCGAGAGCCTGCTGTACGAAGACGACATCACCGAGATCATGGTGAACGGGTACGCCGACGTCTACGTGGAGCGGCGCGGAGCGATCGAGCGGACCGCGAAGCGCTTCATCGACGACCGCCAAGTTCGCCTGGTGATCGAGCGGATCATCGCGCCGCTGGGACGCCGCCTCGACGAGTCCAGCCCGATGGTCGACGCGCGCCTCCCCGACGGCTCGCGCGTCAATGCGATCATCGCGCCGCTCGCGATCGACGGCCCGACGCTGACGATCCGGCGCTTCGGCACCAAGCGTTTCGGGATCGACGATCTGCTCGCGGTCGGCGCCGTCACGGCTCCCGTGCTCGACTTCCTGCGCGCGGCGGTCGAAGCGCGCCTCAACATCGTCGTCAGCGGCGGCACCGGCTCCGGCAAGACGACGCTGCTCAACGCACTCTCGAACTTCATTCCACGGCGCGACCGTATCGTCACGATCGAGGACGCCGCCGAGCTGAAGCTCGCACAGCCGCACGTCGTCCGCCTCGAGTCGCGCCCCCCGAATCTCGAGGGGAAAGGCGCGATCATGATCCGCGACCTCGTTCGCAACTCGCTGCGCATGCGGCCCGACCGCATCGTCGTCGGCGAGTGCCGCGGCGGCGAAGCGCTCGACATGCTGCAGGCGATGAATACCGGTCACGACGGCTCGCTCACCACGGTCCACGCGAACGCCGCCCGCGACGCGCTCTCGCGCATCGAGACGATGGTGCTGATGGCGGGCTTCGATCTCCCCGTGCGCGCGATTCGCGAACAGATCGCGAGTGCCGTCGACATCATCGTGCAGGTCGCGCGCCTGCGCGACGGCTCGCGCCGCGTCACCGGCGTGAGCGAGGTCGTCGGGATGGAAGGCGACATCGTGACGATGCAGGAGCTGGTGCGCTACAAGCAGCGCGGCGTCGACGCGCAGGGCAAGGTGCTAGGCGAGTTCGAGCCCTGCGGCGTGCAGCCGAATTGCCTCACCCGCTTCGAGGAGCTCGGCATCGCGTACGATCCGGTCACGTTCCACGTCTCGCCGATCCAGCGCGCGGAGGCGGCATGGCTGCGGTAGCCCCGATCGCGATCCTGCTCGGCGCCGTCGCGGCGATCGGGCTGCTCTTCACGTCGTTCTCCGGTCCGCTCTTCGCGTGGATCGGAAAGTTCGGTTCGCGCTTCGAGATCGACCTCGAAGCCGCCGGGATGCGCATCGAGCCGCAGCATTTCGCCTTTGTGCTCGCCGGCGTCTCGATCGCGCTGTGGGTCGTCCTTCTCCTGCTGGTGCGGCCGGCGCCGCTCATCGGCGTCCTGCTGTTCGGCGGAACCGCGGCGTGCAGCCTCGTCGGCGGGCGCACGTACTTGCGGCGCAAGCGCGTGCGGCGGATCGCGAAGTTCACCGACCAGCTCGAAGGCGCGCTGCGCACGCTCGCCGGCGGCGTCCGCGTCGGCCTGGGGATCCGACAAGCGCTGGTGCTCACCAGCGAGCAGAGCCGCGAGCCGGCGAAGTCGGAGTTCATGCGCGTCGTCGGCCTCAGCAACCTCGGCGTGAGCATCCTGGACGCGTTCGATCAGCTCGCGGTGCGCATGACCAACACGGAAACCGCCGTTCTCGCGCGTGTCATACGCGTGCAGGCCCAGACCGGCGGCGACCTCGGATCGGTCCTGGAAGGCCTGGCGGGAACGATCCGCGACCGCCGCCGCCTGATCCGCCGCGTCCGCGCGATTACCGCGCAAGGCCGCGCGACCTCGTGGCTGCTGGGTTCGCTGCCGCTGGGCGTCGGCATGTTCGTCCTCACGCAGGACGAGCTGCGCGACTCGATGCTCCGTACGCCGGTCGGCCAGCTCTTCTTGGCGCTCGCGCTGGGCCTGGACGCGCTGGCGATCTTCGCCCTCAACCGCATCACGAGGATCGACCCGTGAACCCGCTCTCGCCCTACGCGATCGCCGGCTGCGGCACGCTCTCGGCGTTTCTGATCGTCTTCTCGGCCTTCCCCGCGCGCAGCCCGATGGCAGCCCGCCTCAAGAAGCTGGAGCGCATCAACGAGAAGTCGGTTCACCTGCGCATCAAGCTCATCGACCAAATCGTCACCAAAGAAAAACAGTCGCGCCTGCAGCAGCAGCTGATCGAGGCCGGCTGGTACGGCGTCACGCCGGTGGCGATGTGGCTGCGCGGCATCGGAGCACTCGGGATCGGCGTCGTCGCGGGACTGATGTCGCTCCTGTTCTTTAACGCCAACCTGCTGGGTGTGCTGGTCGGCGCCTTCACGGCGCTCGTCGCGTGGCGCGTGCCCAACATCATGCTTTCCCGAGCCGTGAAGGCGCGCAAGGAAAGCATCCGGCGCGATCTGCCGGACTTTCTCGATTTTCTCGCGACCACCGTGCAAGCCGGTCTCGCGCTGAACGCCGCGCTCGTGCAGGCGACCGACGCGACGCGCGGCGCGCTGCGCGCCGAGCTCACCTCGATGCTGGCCGAGATTCGCCTGGGCCGCCCGCGCGCCGACGCGTTCAACGCGCTCGCCGAGCGCGTGAACGACGATTCCACGACGACGATGGTGACCGCAATCGTGCAGGCGGAGAAGCTCGGGTCGAACCTCAGCGTGGTCCTAGCCGAGCTCTCCCGGGAAATCCGCGACCGGCGCTGGATGCTCGCCGAAGAGAAGGCCGCTCAACTGCCGATCAAGATGATCCTGCCGATGGCGCTGTTCATGATCCCCTCGCTGTACCTGATGATCTTCGGCCCGGTCATCGCGCGCGTCATAACCGGTAAGTAATGGCGATTTTGATCGTACTGCTGTTCGCCGCGGCCGGCTGGACCGGTGCGGTGATCGCGCAGGCGTTGTGCGCCGGCCGGACGCCGTACGATGATGGTCCGGTGCCGATCGTGGTCGGCCGTTGGCCGTTCGCCGCGGTCGCGGGCTGCATCGGATTCGCCATCGCGCTGCGCGGCGAGCCGCCCGCGCAGCTCGCCGTGTTGGCGTTCGTCGTGCTCGCGCTCGCCGGATGCACGGCCGCCGATCTCGCCTGCGGCGCGCTGCCCGACGCGCTGACGCTGATTCCGCTCGCTGTGGTGGTGGCGTTCGGCGCGCTGACGCACGATTGGATGCCCGCGCTCGGCGCCGCCTTCGTCGCCCTCCCCTTCGCCGTGTGCGCGCTGCTTTCGCGCGGACGCGGGATGGGTTGGGGCGATGTGAAGCTGGCCGCGCTCGGCGGCGCGCTGCTCGGCGCGCGCGGCGCCGCCTTCGCGTTCACGATCGCCGCAGTTGCGGCGTACGTCGTCGCCCGCGCCACGGGCGGCGTGCGCCGCCCCGTTGCCTTCGGACCCTATCTCGCCGGATCGATCGCCGCTACGCTCTCCTTCACGAGGTCCATCTGACGTGCCGCTCCTTCGAAACAGCACCACCGGCAAGATCGTCGCCACACGCATCGATCATCTCTCGTCGTTCCTGCACCGGGCGGTCGGCCTGCTGGCGCGCACGACGCTGCGTCCGGACGAAGGCGTGTGGATCGCGTCGTGCCAAGCGATCCACACGATCGGGATGCGCGTCGCGATCGACGTCATCTTCGTCGACCGCGGAGGGCGCGTCATCCGCGCCGTCCAGGACGTGCGACCGAATCGCTTCGCGCTCAGCTGCGCCGGCGCGCGCAGCGTCGTGGAGCTCGGCAGCGGCGCGTTGCGCGAGGTGGACGTGATGCCGGGGGACTTGCTCGAGCTGGTCTGAGGATCAGCGCGGGGTCGCGACGATCGTGCGGATGACGGTCTCTTCTCCGCCGTAGCGCGTGTAGTGCAGCGCGATCAGGTACGTCGCGCGCTCAGTCGCGACCGGCAGCGGCAGAGAGGCGCGCGTCGCCCCGGGTGCGACGTCGGTCTCCGTGATGACGCCGCCCGTTTCGTCTTCGAGCTCGATGTGGACCGGACTCGCCTGTGCCATCAGGCGCAGGTTCAGCGGACGGCCGCAGACGGCGCGCCCCTCGACCGCGACGATGCCGGCAGCTGCGCCCATCGAGGCGGAGTCGATCGGCGTCACGCCTTCCGCGGGGAGATCCCGCGCGGCGACCGGCGCAGCCGGCGCACCTGCGGCCGGTGCGACGGCGTTCGGGAGGACGGCGACGCTCGAGACGGCCTTCGTCGCGCCGCGGTGCACGGTGATCTGCGCGGTCATGGGGAGCGTGCGGTACGCGCTCGGGACGGGCAGCCTGACGGTGCCGACGCGGGTGAACGGCGCGGTCGATACGATGGTGCCCTCGCCGTCGAGCAGTGCGATGGTACCGCGTTCGCCGACCGCGAGATACGATGCCAAAACCGTCTCCCGGCCGCCCGGCATTTCGTCGCGCCGCGCCGAGAACGACTGTACGCGCGCCGGAGCGGTCTGCGCGAGGATCTTCGGCTGCACCACCGGCGGCGCGCCGGCGCGCGAAGGCGCGGCAGGGCTTGCGTCGCGCGTGAACGCGAACGAGGCCGTACCCGCAAAGACCGCCGCTGCGCCGAGCACGAACAACGTGGCGGCGAGCTTCAACGCGCCTGACGCGGCCGGAGCAGGCGGTCGCGGAGCCTCGACGCGCAGCAGCATTTGCTCGGAGCGGATCTCGAGGAACATCGACAGGTACGCGCCCGTGCGGGGCGTCGTGACCGAGAACCGCGCGCTTCCGACGGAGCCCGCCGCCGCCACGATCGATCCCAGTTCTTCGATCGCGCCGCCGCGCCGCAGTCCCATCAGTCTCCCCGTCACGTCCGACTCGTTCGCCGCCAGCTTCAGCGCGTACCAGCTGCAGCGGTTACGGCGGTCGACACGCTCGACCCGAACGTCGGCCGCGACGCCGCCGGAGGCGAACTGCAGCACCGTGGCCGCACCCCGCCGCCTGCGGGGCCGGACGAGATCCTTTGCTTCGTACGGGACGAGTGCGTTCATGCGCTCGCCGCGGGCTCCGGCGCCCGTGCCGCGATGCTGGCGAGTCCGCGGCGGCGTGCCTCTTCGCTGTTGCACGAGAGCAGCGTGCGCACTGCCTCGCGCGCGATCTCAAACTCTCCGGTTGCCGCGTGGAGCTCCGTGACGCGGGTGAGTACCTCGATGTAGAGGGCCTCGAGCCGCTCGGCATGTCGTTCCAGAGAGGGTTCGGGGGCCTCCGCGGCAAGGACGCGGTCAGCGTAGATGCGCTGCGCGACCCGGTAGTGGTGCTTGGCGCCTTCGACCGCACCGCGCGCATCGTCGATGCGGCCTTGCTCGACGCGGTCGACGAATCGATGCACGTCGACCGCCACGGCGCGGACGTTGACGCGCACCTCGCCGGTCGTCTCGAAGTAACGCTGCGGGTCGACCGACGGCGCCGCCTCGACGATCGCGTGCCGGATGCGGCTCAGCGTCGTGCGCAAGCCTTGCAAGGCGACGGCATGGTTGATGCCGGGCCAGAACGCTTCCAGCAGCTTTTCGCGACTCGTCCGGCATTCCGGCTGCAGGATGACGAAGGCGAAGACTTGCTGGTCGCGGCGCCGCGAGAACGGCACAGGCCGCCCGGCGATTTCGCACCGAAATCGTCCGAACACGCTGACCGCCATGAGCGGTGGCAGCGTGGTGGTCGTCCGGACGTCGGCGTTCTCGGTGACGGGCGCCGCGAGCCGCGCGAGGATGCGGTACGGACGCAAACCGCTCCGCGTGCGCACGATCGGCAGTCCGAGCTGTTCCAGCCGCGCCGCCTCGTGCTCGACGCCGCGCCAGCCCCCGCGCAGCGCTTTGATGAACGTCTCGTAGGAGGTCGCGTCCTCGAAACCTTCGTGCTCGACGAACTCGAGCAGCAGGTGACCGTTGCGCTGACGCCACTGCGTGAATGCGTCGCACAGCGTGCGGCCGTTCTCCGCAGCGTCGCGGACGAGCCACTCCGTTGCGAGCGCCCAGCCGTCGGTGTCGTGGAGAAGTTGCACGATATCGTCGCGGTCCGCCGGGATGCCGTGCGCGGCGGCGAGCAGTTCGATCTCGGCGGCGTCGAAGGCAAGCGTGTCGTCAGTGCACGCGCGCGCAAAGCCGCGGGCGATCAGGCTCTCCACGCGAAGACGGCGCCGCGACCGGCCGACCAAAATCAGCTTCCGTTCGAGTTCCCCCGCGAAGATCGCGTCGACGAGCTCCGCGTACACCTTCGCGTCGATGCGGTCGATGTCGTCAAGAACGACCGTGTCGTGGGCCAAGCAGGTGGCGATCACCGACCGGAGCCACTCCGCGTCGACGCGCGCCGGAACCGAAACGTATGCCGCGGCACCCTGACTGCGCGCAACGAACTGCCGTGCGGCGAATGTCTTCCCCGAACCGATCGGTCCGCACAACATTCGAACCTGTGCGTCGCTCGCGGCATCGAGCCATTCGAGGACGCGCAAGCGCTCGACGCCGTTCGAAACGGCGCACGAGCGAACTGGCAGCCCAGGCGCCCGACGAACCAAAGCAGCCTCCATACTGGTGTACCCGGTACGTTCCTATCGTCACGGCACGCGACGTACCTGAGCGTTTCTGGGAACGAACCCGCCGATGTGGCATGGGTCACGCCCACGACGTTTGCGCGAAGGTGCCGAAAAATTGCGTTTCGTCGCTTTACCGGCTCACAGAGGCGGTGAAAGAGCGATCGACGTACCCTGAACTGATGGCGGACGGCCATTTGTGGTACGGCCTCGCGGGCCTCGTGCTCGTCGCAGCGACGGCGCCGCCTGCCGCCTACGCCGTTTCAGAGCCCGATGCAGCGCTGCGTTAGTGCGGTACCGCCTCGATCATCCCGTGGAGATGGACTGCTGCGCGTTCGATGTCGTCGTGCTCGTATTGTCCGGCCCTGCTTTCCGCAGAGAGTATCGCGCAGCGGTGGACATCCTGAAAATCCTCATACGGAAAACGATACCGTGCTTTGGTGTCCTCCGCGTACCCGTCATCGACACCTAAGTGCCATCTTCCGTATTCCGCGAATCCGTGCACGCGGATGAATTCGTTTTCGTCGTAGACGACTCGGCCTTTGTCGACGAGCTTTTCCGCATACTCGTGTGCCGGTCTGTTCAATGTCACTGCCATATCGGTTTACGCCCCTCGTTCAGCAACGACGTGGTCGCCCGCGCCATATTCCCAGCAAGACTCGCTTGGCAGCGTGCAAGAGAGGGGCCGGAGGCGCCTCGCCCGCCGCTCCCGGCTCGAACCTCGAGCAGAGGAGCCCGTTTTGGGGCCGCAAATCCGACCGCTGCCGTCACAACGCGGCCGGAGGCGATATGTATCAGTTCATGCGCGCGCCCCAGCCGCCCAGCAACGTTCGGGCCGGCCCGAGCGCGGGCACGACGCAGGCACCCCGCACGGCGGCGGCCATCCCGCACCGCTTGGCCTCGATCGACCTCGTCGCGCACGGCCGGCCGGCGACGACCGCTCCGCCACAGCACACGACCGCGTCGACGCACGTGATCCAGCGCCGGATCAGCTGGTGTCGGGCGACATTCGCTACGACAACGATCTCGCCAACCAGTTCGCCACCAACGATCCGCCCTATATCGGCTTCACCGATCCTCAGGTCAACAACCGCAGTATCGCCGCGAAGGGCGATATGAACGCTTACTATCCGCAGCCGGCACTTCGGATCGACGATCTCGACGCTCCAGCCGCCGCAGCGCCGGCGCCACACGCGGCGGCGTCCGATTCCGGGGACGAGTCGGACGGCGACGGTTTTCGGCTTCTTCGGCGCGGAAGAGAAGAACTATCGCGTCCAGATCACGAACGTCCCCGTGGCGAATCTCGGATACGTCATGCACCTTCCCTCACAAGGGATATGGAGCACGACGGTGCCGAAGGCGACCGCGCAAACCGCGATCAGACGCATCGCTCCGGATTTGAACACGAGCGGTCTCGGCGAGAACGTGCGCATCACCGTCCACGGGGTCCCTCGGATCTGGCCTTTCGGCTGCACGTGCTCGACCACGAGTTCGAGCATGTGTTCAGCTTGCTGAATCACGTCTTCGGCTCGTTGTACGATATGGACCACAAACTCGAAGCCGCCCGAAATCAACCGGTGTTGATTCGCGCCGATGACGACACGCTCGCGAAGGGCGACTACTACCGACGCATTTTAGGGATGACCTGGTACGCTGCGACGAGCGAGTTCCACGGCCGGCTCACCGCGGCACAAGATGACTTTCACCGCACGGCTGCCGGATCGTATCCGCGCCCGCGCGTCGACATCACGTCGCCGACGGAGGTCACCGTCACGGCGGTGACTTGACCGGCTTGGCGCACGAAATCGGAAAGCCCGAAAAAATTGGGCGATGACGGATTCGAACCGCCGACCCTCCCCGTGTAAAGGGGACGCTCTCCCGCTGAGCTAATCGCCCGCCGCTGCCGGCCGTCTTCGCCGTGCGGGAAGCCGGTCCCCGGACGGGGGAATACAGGAGCCGATGCAGCGCCGCGGCCCCGCGATCGACGATTCGAGACCGATCTGGCGCACGATGGGACTCTTCCTCGTCCCGCTGATGCTCAGCAACGTGCTCCAGTCGGCGGCGCAGACGCTCAACAGCATCTTCCTGGGCCGCATGATCGGCGTCTCCGCGTTGGCCGCGGCATCGGCCTTCTTCCCGATCGTGTTCTTCATGATCTCGTTCTTCATCGGGGTCGCGAGCGCGAGCTCGGTGCTGATCGGGCAGGCGTACGGCGCTCGCGATGAGGAGCGGCTCAAGGCCGTGGCGGGGACGACGCTCACCGTGGCAATCGGCGCCGGCGCGTTCATCGGGTTCCTGGGCGCAGTGTTTCTGCCCCAGCTGCTGCACTTGATCGGAACGCCGGCCGACATCTTCACCGAATCGCTGAGCTATGCGCGCGTGACGTTCTTGGCGTTGCCCTTGCTCTTCGTGTACCTCTCGTATGCGACGTTCGTGCGCGGAACGGGCGACTCGCGCACGCCGTTTCTGGCGCTGATCGTCAGCACGATCGTGACCCTGGTCGCGACCCCGGCCTTCATCGCGGGCTGGTTCGGCCTGCCCCGCATGGGCGTCGCGAGCGCGGCCCTGGCGAACGTGATCGCGAACTGCGTGGGCCTCGTCTACGTCCTGATCTCGTTGCGGCTCGAAAAGAATCCGCTCGCCCTGGATGCCTCGATCATCCGGCACATGCGGTTGGAACCGAAGCTGCTGGTGACCCTGCTGCGCATCGGGATCCCGACCGGGTTGCAGATGGTGATGGTCTCGCTCTCGGAGATCGCGCTGATCGCGCTGGTGAACCGCTTCGGCTCCGGCGCGACGGCCGCGTACGGCGCGGTCAACCAGATCGTCTCCTACGTGCAGTTCCCGGCGATCTCGATCGGCATGACGGCGTCGATCTTCGGGGCGCAAGCGATCGGCGCGCGGCGCTTCGAACTGCTGCGCAAGATCGCGCGCGCCGGGATCGCGCTGAACTGGGCGATCGCGGGCAGTCTGATCGCGGTCGTGTACGCGTTCAACGACACCGTGCTGGGCTGGTTCATCACCGACCCGAACGTGCTGCACACCGCGCACATGCTGCTCTCGATCACCCTGTGGAGCTACGCGGTCTTCGGCACGACCAGCGTGCTCTCGGGCCTGATGCGCGCGAGCGGAACCGTCCTTTGGCCGACGCTGCTCTCGATCGTGGCGATCTGGGGCGTCGAGGTTCCGGTGGCCTACGCGCTGGCGCCCCACTTCGGCTTGGCCGGCGTGTGGGCGGCGTACCCGATCGCGTTCTGCTCCGGCCTCGTCTTCCAGACGATCTACTACCAGGTGTTCTGGCGCCGCCGGCGACTGACGACGCTGCTCGAAGACGTACCGGTCGCAGTGACGTAGCCCGGCGCCGGAACGGGAAAGAGCGAATCCATGACGCTCCGCGCCAAGCCGCGCCTCGCGAGGTCGTACCCCGCGAACGTCGTGCTCGTGGTCCTGACGCTCTTTCCGGGCCTCATCAATACGAGCGCGATCGCGCTGGCCGCGCCCGTCGTCGGAGCCGATCTCGGCGTTTCGACCGACAGCGCGGCGACGTTGCCGCTGCTCAGCGACGCCGCACTCGCGTTCGGATGCGTTCTCGGCGCGGAGCTGACGCGGCGGTGTTCGCGCCGCGCGCTCTACTTCTGGCTGATCGGCGCGTCGCTCGCGACCTCGCTGGCCAGCGCCGTCGCGCCGGTATTCGGCGTGCTGCTGCTCGCGCACGTCGCGCACGGGCTCGTCGCGGGGATGCTGTTCCTCGTCACGCTGCCCCCGCTGCTGACGAGTTTCGGCAGCGCGAAGCTGCGCGAGACGGCGACCGTGCTGGTGCCGTGTCTCTTCGGTGCGGCGACGCTCGGACCACTGGTCGGCGGCCTCGTCGCGGAGCCCGCGCTGTGGCGGACGATCTTCGCAGCCGAAGTCGTCATCGCGGCGATCGCGTTCGCATTTGCGCGGCTGGTGCTCGAGCGCGCCGACGCGCCGGCCGCCGCCGACCCGGTCGACTGGTACGCGCTGACGCTCTCCGCGCTCGGCTCCGCGTTCGTGTACGCGGGCGTCGGTGCGCTGGCAGGTGCGAGCTGGCGAAACCCGCTCGCCAGCGGACCGGTCGCGATCGGAATCGTCCTTTACGTAGCGCTCCTCGCCGGCGAAGCGCGCAAGCCGCGACCGCTCGTTCCGGTGCGCGAGCTCGCCACCTCGGTCGCGCTGGTGGGCGCAGTCGCGACGGTTGTCGGCAGCGCGACGTTCTCCGCGCTCGTCCAGGGATTTTCGCTGACCCTGCTGCGCGTGGACGGCCTCACGCCACGCGCAACGGGATTCGCATTCTGGCCCGAGTTCCTCGCCGCCCTCGCGAGTGGGTTCGTGTTCGGCCGGCTCGTGACGACGAAGTGGGTCGTGCTCTGCGGCGCGGCCGGACTGAGCTGCATCGGCGTCGCGGCCGCGCTGGCGCGCGCGGTCGCGCCGGTCGACGCGGGCTCGGTGGGCCCGCTGTGCGTCATCGCCGGATTCGGCGCGGGATTGAGCGTTACGCCGGGATTGTTTCTCGTGACGCTTTCGTTCGAACGGCCGCTGGTCGGGCGCGCAATCGCGTTGCTCAACCTGTTTCGCTTGACCGGCGGCTTCATCAGCGCGCCAGGCGTCGAGCACACGATCGGCTCGCGCGCGGGCGAGCACCTGCGCGCGCTCGATCCGGCGCTGCCCGCCGCGCAGGCGGAGGAGGCGGTGCGCGCGTTCGCCACGGGCGCGGCGGTACCGTTCACCGTGCCGGTCGACCTGCTGCGGCAGGCACTCGCGCTCGGCATCGCCGATTCGTACGCGATCGTGCTGGTGCTGGCGATCCTCGGTGTCATCGCGATCGGCGTCGTGCTGGTGACGACGCACGTTCCGCTGCGAGCACCCGATCTCGCACGGTTCGATGCTGGAAAGCCGGCGCTCGAGACGCCCGCTTTCGCCGCTCGCGCTTAGCAGCAACCTGCTAGGCTAGGTGCCGGCGCCGCCGCCCGTGCGCAGGACGTACTTGAGGATGACGCGCTGCAGCGTGGAGTTCGCCGCCGGCGTGCCGTAATTGAGGAAGAGCTCGCCGTCGCTCTTGAAGCGGTGGTGGAACGATCCGGCCAGGTTCACGCCGGGGACCGCGAATCCGCCGTTCCCGCTGATCGCGCGCAGCGAAACCGAGAAGTTCGTGTTGGCGTCGATCGACTCACCCAGGGTCAGCCGGCGCAGCCACTGCCCGTCGGCCGCGCCGGTCGGCGCGCGCTCGCGGGTCCCGGCGATTTCGCCGGCCAAACTCCAGCGCGCTCCGAGCGCGCGCTGTGCCGTGAGGTCGATCTGCTGCAGGTAGACGTCGCCGAACGGGCCCCAGCTGTACGTCGCGTCGGTCGGCGCCGGCGTTCCGTCCTTCCAGCCCGCGGTCAGCGAGTGCTGGTTGTACGACCGCGTCACGCCGCCGGTGTAGTACGGATACCCGACGAGCCCCGAGTCGTACGTGCGCAGTTCGGAGACGAGGGGTCCGCCGTTGAGGTGCAATCCGTTCTTGAACTGCAGGTCGAGCGAGGCGTTCGCGTCCGCCTGATGAACCGCGCCGCTGCCGTCGATTGCGCGGTCGCCTTCCAGGAAGAGGTCGAGGCGCTTGATCGGACCGTTCGGCGCGAGCGTTCCGTTGAGGTCGACGAAGATCTGCGGGCCGCGCAGGTCGGCGTTTTGCGTGTAGCCGAGCACCGGCGAATACTCCGGTCCGATCGTCCGGTAGCCGGTGTAGATCTCGTAATTGCGCTTGTGCACGTCGACGAAGTCTTCGCTCTTGTACGCGAGACGGTCGTCGCGCACGAACGTGCCGTGCTCGTGCGCGTAATCCATCGCCCACACGAAACCCGTGTTGTTGTTGCGCCCGCCGACTTGACCTTGCCACGTCTGGTCGACGCCGGCGCGCGGATCCTGCGTGTCGTTGCCGGCGGCGTGATGCGCCAGCACGCCGTCGAACGACCACAGGAACGAGCGGCTGGGTGTGGCGTGCTTGAGCGCGAAGACGTCGTCGTCGAACCCGTTGCCGCGCGCTTCCAGCACGCCGAACGACTGCAGTCCTTGCGTCCCCTCGAATTTCAATCCGCGGTCGAAGGGACCGATCGACGGCGAGTACCAGATCCGATTGGGCGGCGCGTTGATGCCGTTGAGGGATACCGGATCGAAGAAGTTCGCGCCCTGCGAGAAAAACGGGCGATACTCGTTGAGCGCACGGCGAAACTCTTGCGGCGCGATCGTCTGCTGGTCGATCTCGACGTTCGAAAAGTCCGGGGCGAGCGCGCCGACGAACGAGGCCGTGCCGGTGAGCGGAACGACGACGTCGGCGCCCAGGTTGCGCGCGCCGGTGGCATTGAAGTTCCCGAGCGCGTCCTGGAAGCGGCGCCGATCGTCGCCGACGCTGGTGAGCGCGTAGAGTTCGGCGCGCGGCGAGCGGCGCTTCGCGACTTGCCCACGCACGTGCAGTTCGGTGAGGTGCGGCCAGAAGCGGGCGTCGGCGAATTGCGGGAAGCTGTTGGTTCCGCCCCCGCCGTCGCTCATGATGGGGTCGTAGGCCCAGCTCTCGTTCTCGTTGGTCGCGGCGCAGCGGCGGATGAAATTGAAGCGCCAGCTCTGGACGGCGGTGCTCGGCGTGCGCAGCACCGAGAGCGGGATGACCATCATCGCGCTCCAGCCGGTCGAGGTCTGCGTCGCGACCGCGGTCCACGGCGGGGCGTAGCGGGTCGACTCCGATGCTTGCTGGTACCGCGTACCGCGCGGCGTCGTCATGAAGAAGTAGACCTGGCCGGCGTTGGCGCTCGGATCGATGCCGATCCCCGCGAAGTCGTCGAGCCCGAAGCCGACACCGTTGGCGCCCTGGCTTGCCGTCACCGGGACCCCCGGCTGGTCCAGACGCATCCCGACGTAGAGGTTCGTATCGTCGTAGAGCAAGAGGAACCGGGACGGGCGCGGACTGCGCTTCTGCGTCGTGACGACTTCGAGATCGCTCGCGGCCACCGCGTTTTTCCAGGCGGGGTCGCTCAAGGAGGGGTCGAGCGCCGGCGGTTTCTCCGTGCGGACGGCGACGAACGTCGCCGACGATCCGGTCGTGGCCAACGCCGGTTGGGCGGTGGCGACAACGGAACAGAAAGCGACGGCAAGCAGAGTTCGCAGGCGCATGTTTCCTTTGTACGACAGCCTGCTCCGGGTTGTTTCGGAGTTCAGCGCCCACCTTCCGCAGTGTCTTAGGCGGCAGGGTGACGCTTGCTTGATTCAAAAACCGGACCGAATGCAATCTGCCGCCGCCCGCCTCGCCATGGGAACCCTAGGAGCGATCGCGGGCGCCGTTCTGGGCGCAATCGTCTGGGCCGCGATCAGCACGGCCACCGGGTTTCAGATCGGCTACATGGCCGTGCTGGTCGGCTTTCTCTCGGGATTCGGGATGCGGGTCCTCGGCGGCGGACGCGACCGGCCGGACGGGTACATCGCCGGAGCGGTTGCTCTCGCCGGGTGCGTGCTCGGCAACCTCCTGATGATCGCCGCCGAAGTCGCGAACCACTATCACAAACCGCTCCAGACCGTCGTCCTGCGACTCCTCACCAGTCCGGGAATGAGCCTCTCGCTGCTGCAGGGCGGCTTCGGCCTGATGGACGTGCTCTTCTACGGCATCGCGGCGTACGCGGGCTACCGCACCGCGCTCAAGCCCGGCCCCCAGCGCACCGCGCCGCCGCCGGTCCAGCCGGCTCACGAGGCGCCGTAAAGCGGATCAGCCGGCGACGCCGCGCACGAAGAGCCAGGTCACGAGCGCCGCATCGAGCACCGCCGCGCCCAAGAGGGCGAACATGAGAAGCTCGAAGCCATTCGCGCCGCCGATTGGCCGGCGCGGCTTCGCTCGGGCGCGCCCGCGTTGCGCCGGATGAAGCCTCACGTCCATGCTGCTTCCTCTCGAAAAAGGCCGGAGTTCGCTGCCGGTAATCTTCTCTATCGGCAAAACCGGTGAATTGGGTTAGCCGGGGACGCGTTGAAGCGAGGCCGAACGGGCCGCAATGGCAAGCGGGAAAATGACGCGGCCAGGCAGGGCAGCCCTGGCGGCGGCTGTCCTCATCCCATTCGTCGCGGCGCTATGGAAAGTCGAGCCGCCGTTCGCCGACGACGCGCTCTTTGAATACTACGGTCGGGCGATCGTCCACGGCACCCGCCTGTACGTCGATCTCTGGGACAGTTCTTCGCGTTTCGGACGACCGCTTCCGCGGTTTGCGACACGCCGTTGACCCGGTTGCATGCGCACGACCAGGCAGCGATCGGCGAACGAGTACGGCAATTGCCGGTTCGCACGCGGTCGTCAGCATCGATGACTACGCGCCGGCGATATATCTCGCGGCAGATGCCGACGGTGGGGACCCTTCCTCGCTTATCCCACGCAGTTTTGCGCCCTTCCGACGGACGCTCGACGAGCCCCGTGCTTCTCGTGCACAGCGAATCGGCTGCCCCGTTCGCCGTCCCCCGCGGCGCCCTCGATTGCGGCCGATATGGGACGTGGTCGCTTTATGCTCTCTGGGATGCCGGCCCGCAAGCGCGCGCGAAATGCGTCGCGGCAGCGCAGCCGAAGGCCCAGGAGTCGCGCAGCGATTGAGACGGCGGATCGGGATGGGCGCGCTCGCCGCAACCCTGCTGGCGACGGCATGTTCGCGCGCAGCGTCGACATCGGCGCCGGCAGGGCGCACGCTGGTCATCGCGCAGCTGAGAGAACCGAGTTCGCTCAACCCGCTCTTGATCGACGGCAGCGTCGCCGAGAATCTCGGCGCGCTCGCATTCTCATACCTCGTCGCGATCGACGATCGCGGTCGCCTCGTCCCCGACGTCGCGACGGCGGTCCCCACGCTCGCCAACGGCGGAATCGCGCGGGACGGGCGGCATCTCACCTACCATCTGCGGCACGGCGTCCGCTGGGAAGACGGCGAACCACTGACCGCGCGCGACGTGCTCTTCACGTACCGCGCGGTGATGAATCCGCGCAACGACGTCCCGACGCGGCTCGGCTTCGATCAGATCGCGTCGATGGCGGCACCTGATCCGTACACCGTGCGGGTCACGCTCAAACGGCCGTTCGCACCGTTCGTAACGTATTTTCTCGAACCCGAAAACTTTCCGATCCTCCCCGCGCACGTGCTCGAGAAGCTCGGCGAACTCAATAGTTCCGCGTACAATCAGCACCCGGTCGGATCGGGTCCGTACCGAGTCGTCGAGTGGAAGCGCGGCGACCGCCTCACGCTGGCCGCGAACCCGACGTACTGGCGCGGGACTCCGTCGTTCGAGAGGATCGTCGTGCGTTTCATTGCGAACGAAGAGACGATCCTGACCGGCCTGCGCTCGCACGAGCTCGACGCGTCGTTCGACGTCAGCCCGGCAAGCGAAGAGCTCGCGCGCTCGCAGCTTCGCGACTCGGTGGTCGGCACGTATCCGATCTACGGGTTCGGCGCGCTCATTTTCAACACGCGGTCCGGCGTCGTGAGCGATGCGCGCGTGCGCCGCGCGATCGTGCAGGCGATCGACCGTGAGGGCATCGTGCGCAAGGTCAGCCGTGGTGCGCTGAGCGCCGATCGGGCGCCGCAGGGCTTGTTCGACTGGGCCTACGCGCCCCAGGTGCGTCAGCCGGGCTACGACCTGCAGGCGGCGAGCGCGCTGCTCGAAGCGGCGGGATGGACACCGGATATCCACGGCGAGCGCTGGCGCGCCGGCCGTCAGCTGCAGATGGACCTCGCGTACGACAACTCGTCGGCGGTCGCGCGCGGCGCCGCCGTCGCGATTCAAGATCAGGTCGCCCACGTCGGCATCGACCTGCGGCTCAAGGGATACACGCCCATCCTCTTCCACGCGCTCGGCGAGTACGGTCCGCTCGCCGGCGGACGCTTCGCGCTCGCGCTCGACACCGTCCTCACGGGCTACGATCCGGAGACGTCGTGGTTCTTCCGCTGTGACCAAGCGCCGCCGGCAGGCTCGAACTACTCGCGCTACTGCGACCCTGCGGCGGACGCCGCGCAAAACGATGCGCTCGTCACGTTCGACGAGGGGCGCCGCAGCGCCGATTATCGCACCGTCCAGACACGCGTCGCAGCCGACGTCCCGGTCGCCTTTCTGTGGCGCACCGCCGGACTGTCGATCACACCGGCATCGCTGCACGGTCTGCAGCCTTCACCGGAAACACCGTACTGGGCCGCGTGGAAGTGGACGCCGGCTACGAAGTAGCAGCGCGGCCCGCGTTCGCGATACGCTGCTTCGCCAAGGCGTAGAAGTCCGGGTTCGGCTCCGCCGCAAATGGACGGCGGTCGAGTTCGATCGCCGCGACCGAGGCCGAGCACAGACCGCCGAACGGTTCCCAAACGACATCGCCCTCCGCGGTGCACGCGATCACGATGCGCCGCATGAATTCGAGCGGCTTTTGATTGAGGTGTACCGTGGCGTTCTTGCCCCGGGTGTGGACACGCGGGGCGGAGCGCTTCGCGTTTCCTTTGAACCGCTCGGTGCCCGCCAGCGGCGGATGCGCCCAAACGTTGGTCACCGCGTGCTGGTGGGTCCACGGATGGCGCAACGCCGCCCACTGCTCGCGCGTCACCGGCGAATCGCCGTCGAGCGAGTAGTACGGCCGGCCCTGCGGATCGCCGTGCTCGTTCGCGTACTCCACGAGCAGCATCATCTCCTCAGCAGGGGGGAAGTACCACAACCAATCTTGCGTCAGATACTTTCGCGTTGCAGCGTTCTTTACGCCGCACGCCGTGTTGGCAAGAGAGAGCGCAAGTCCGGCGCGCAGCCACTCGTGGCGCAGCCACTGCCGGGCGGACATCGTCCCCTCGGAACTCGCGAATGCGAGCTTGCGGCGATAGAGCACGCAAATTTCCGTCACCACCGGAAATTGCCGGATCGTGTCGCCGTTCACGTTGCCCGCGACGTGCGGGATGCCTTTGTCCCACACGATCGTCTGCACGTAGTCCCAGCCGAACTCCGTCAAGAGCTGATGCACCGTCGCCCAACCGACTTCGGTGTTCCAAAACCAGAGCGTCGTGGCCGGAGTCGCACGCCGGGACCACGTCTCGACGTGCGGCCGGTACCATGCGGCCAGACCGTCTGCAATCCGCGGGTCGTCCGGAAATCCACCGACCCCGTAGGCACCGTCGGAAACGATCGTGCTGGGGTCGGGCCAGTCACGATAGGCGTCCAGCGCGTCCCCGTGATACAGCACGTTCGGGCCTCGCGACTACCTTCCGTCCAACGCTCGTTCGACGGCCTTGAGTCCCGGGCGGTGGGCGCCGATTCCGGAGCCGCCGTTGTAAAATGCGGCAAAAGCGATGCCGTCGGGACGATGCTCGACCCAGGTGTGCGAACCTTGAATCCCGCCGTTCTTTCCATAGAAGACCGCGTCCGGATTGCCGCCGACGTGATAGACGACGTCCCAGCCGAGCCCGAACGCCGAACCGTTCGCTCGCGGGCGAAGCGGCGCCGCAGGCGGCGCGAGCATCGCTGCTCGTGACGCGGGCGAGACGATCTTTCCCGCATCGTAAGCAACCACGACTCTGACCATGTCGACCGCTGAGAGGATCCATCCGCCGGCCGGCGTTCCGCCTTCGACGCGCTTGTTGACGACGACGCCGCGGTTCTCGTCGTAGCGCACGGCTTGACCGGCGATCGCCGCGTGCATTTCCAGCGACCCGAATCGCGTGACGCCGGCGGGCGCGAAGACGTTGTCGCGCACGAAGTCGATATACGTTTGGCCGCTCGCTCTCGCGACCACCGCACCGAGCACGTTGAAGCCGGCGTTGGAGTACGCTTGATGCGAGCCCGGTGCAAATTGAAGCTCGGCACGCGCCGCCGCTCGTGCGGTGTTCATCGGGTCGTCCGTCGCCGCGTTGACGTCGTACGGCAGGCCCGACGAGTGGTTCAGCAGCTCTTTGATCGTGATGCCGGCCGCGCGCGCATCCGCGACGTCGACGATGCCCAGAAACGAAAAGGCACGCATATCCAGGGTCAGCTTCCGCTCGTCGACGAGTTTCATGACGGCCATCGCGGTGATCGGCTTCGAACAGCTCGCGAGCGCGAACATCGTGTCGGGTCCGACCGGCGTCGCCGTCGCGAGGTCAAGCCGATCCGAAACCCTTCACGTCGACGATGCGGCCTCGATCGGCGACCGCGAAGCCCGCCCCCGGAGAGTGAGCTTTTTTCACGACCGCCGCCAACGCCGCATTCGCAACCGGGATGTCCGGATTCGCCGAGGCCGGAAGCGCCAGGCTCAGCAACGTTCCAAGGACCACGCCGGCAACGACAGTGTATCGCACGTCGCCCGCTTCTTTTGGACTGTGCGGCCATTCCTTCAGCCTAACGGGACGTTCGACGGTGGCAATGGGACTTGAAGCCCCGCGCGCGTCCCGATAGACTAGCGGCGGAGAACGCGATACGAAAACGCTTGGCCTTGCATCGAACGGTGTATTTCAAAGGGTTGAGGGTCATCGAGTTCGGGAGCGGTTAGTTCCCGTATCGTCGTCTTCACCGCACTCGCTCTGCGTCGTGCGGCGTGCCCGATACTTTGCACGTGGAAGAGCTTGTCCGGCCCGCGCACGCCCCAGAGCACGACCTGCCTGTTGATCGGTAAGACGCCCACTTGTTGGAGCAACAGCGCCTGCGAGATGTCGAGCGCCGGCGGGATAGGCTGCGCGCGGGTAGATGACGGTCTCGGCGACTTGGCCCGGCGCGAGGTGGCGTACGTTGCCGGCGCGGTCGAGAACGAGCGCATCCTTACTGGACCAGGGAGCGGCCTGCTTCATGGCGTCGACGAAGACGCCGATGCCGCGAAGCGTCCGTCGGTGTGCAAACATCCTGCGGCGATCGCTGCGAGCGCCACGGAGGTCAGCATCGTGCGGAGCGGTACTGACACGCGATTCCCTTTCGAACCGAACGTGGCTGGGAGGACACGCGCGGCCAACGCGGGCGGCGGCAACCGCGATCGCCCGTCGTCAGTGTCCGTTTCGAAACGAGGCATCCGAAACGGACCAAGGTCGCCTCGGCAAATAATCGAAGTCGCGGTCGTTCAGGCTGATGGACGACGCGACCCAGTTATCGGTGGTACACAGCGGCACTTTTCCGGCAGTTATGCGAAGTCGGGCAACCAGCCGAGAACGCGCGCCGTCATTTGGGTGCGGTTTTGAGATTCCGTTTTAACGAGGAGGCGCTTCGTATGCCACTCGACGGTCGTGCTGGAGATACAGAGCTTCCGCGCGATCTCCGCCGACGGTGCGCCATGGATGATGAGCGCCAGCAATTGCAGCTCCCGCGCGGTGAGGCCGTATCGGGTCTTGGTCACGTCGAGGATCCGATTGCGGTTGACCCGCCACAGCCAGCAGGCGAAGTATTGGCCTGCGCTCGAGCCCTCCAACGCCGTAAGTCCGACGACGATGTCCGGTTCGATGAGCGTCATCGCCGGCTGGTTCGTGCGGAGCGCGACGACGGCTTTGCGTCGGATGATCCGCACCAGCAACTCCGGTAGGCACCCCGGTGCCGTGGGGCCGAGCCCTTCGAGCAGTTCGCGGAGTTCCGTGCGGTGATCGCGCGCCTGCAATTTTCCTTCGCCGTTCACGACCATCGCGAACGGCGCACCGAGCTGTTGGACATATGACAATGCGAAGGAAGTAGTGTTTGGATCGTTGTCCGGTTTATGGTAGCGACCAGCTTTTGCAATGCGCTGCTCCATAACGCCCTTTCGCTCTAGTTATAGCGTTCGTGCACCCCCCGACCTCTTACCGACTCGTCGACAGGAATCAAACGGCCGGAAGGTTCTTTTCATCGCCGCCCTCCCGACGTGGAGTTTATGTGAACCCCTGGTCTCGGTAGTTATTCGGCGTGTGAACCAATGGTATCGTTGCGCAACAATTCTCTCGATAATCGCGAGGATAGCAATGCGCAACCGATGCGGTGTGTTTGCGGTCACCGCTGCTCTCTTGTTCTACGCAAACTGCGGGATCGCTCAAGCGGCGCTCCATCCGGGCGACAAGGTCGACGTACAAGTGTACAACCACCCAGAGCTATCAGGGGTCCGCACGCTCGACGCGATGGGGAACGTCTCGGTGCCCGTCGCAGGAACCGTCCCCGCTGCGAATCTCGAGGCGCGTGACGTCGCCGAACGCATTCGCACCAAGCTAGCTCCGTACGTTCGCAAGGTTTCGGTACAGGTTCGGCTCGAGACGCAAAGCGAATCGATCTTCGTTGCCGGCGGACCCGGTGGTTCGGTGAAGTTCGTTCCCGGCGAGACGCTCTCGAGCGTCGTCGATCGCCTTCAGACGACGCTCGTTACACCGCAAGCGCAGAGCGCGGCGGAGAACTCCGCCGTCGTGCGCGGGTCTGATGCGGTGGATCTGTTCAACGGCGCGGTAGACTTTCGTCGCGTGAGCTTGATGCGTGACGGTACCGTCATGGGTCCATACGACCTACTCGCGCTGCGCGCCGCGGGCCAATTGGGTCCAGCGCTCGCGCCGAACGACACTATTCAGCTCGTGAACAAGCCGATCGCGGTGACGATCACCGGAGACGTGCAGCATCCGGGGATCGCCTACTTGCGCGAGGGCGAGTCGCTCGCTCAGGCGCTGGCACAGGTAGGCGGTGCCTCACCGACGACGGCATCGGAGAGCGGTATCATGCTCGACCGAGGCGGCGCCGCGAATCGCGTGTCGCTGGGCGGCGAGCAGTTCGCTCAGGCGGCTCAGAATGGCGACCGGCTGTTCGTTCCACGCGCGCCGCACGTCGACGTCGTGGGCAATGTGGCGAAGCCCGGCGATACCGTGCTGCGCGGCAGTCCCACGCTGGTGAGCGCCATCTATTACGCTGGCGGTCCGGCGCAGTATGCGAACCTCAAAGCGGTCCAAGTGATTCACGGTTCCAATCGGAACACGTACAATTTGGACGCCCTGCGTAAAGGCCGCGCCGGCGAGAACCCGACGCTCTCCGACGGCGACGTCGTGCTCGTTCCGCAGGGAAGTACGTTCGACTTGAACCAGGTGTGGTCGGCGATCGGTGCCCTTGGCCTGTTCGGGTTGCGCCTGTAATGACGGCACCGGTCATCGCCTACCGCGAGAACCTCGCCTACCGCAGGCGCAAGCGTGCCCTCGACATCGTCATCGGCGCCTCGGCGCTCCTCCTGGTACTGCCGATCCTCGTCCTTGCCGCCATCGCGATCCGTCTCGAAGACGGCGGAGCGATTCTCTTCCGCCAGCGCCGCGTCGGTCGTTTCGGACGTGTCTTCACGATCTACAAGCTGCGTACGATGTGCAGCTCGGACTGCGTCGACGCGCTCTCTCCGACTTCGGGCACAGACGCTCGCGTGACGCGGGTCGGCGCGCTCTTGCGCAAGACCTCGATCGACGAGCTTCCGCAACTCTTCAACGTGCTGCGCGGCGACATGTCGGTGGTCGGGCCCCGGCCCGAAATGCCTTTCATCGTCAAGCGCTACGAGCCGTGGCAGCACTTGCGGCACCTCGCGACGCCCGGAATCACCGGACTGTGGCAGACGACTTGCCGATCCCGCGTTCCGCTGCATCGCCCCGAAGCGACGCAGATCGACCTCGAGTACCTGCGGACCGCGTCGACCAGCACGGATAGCCGCATCGTGCTTCGCACGTTTCGCGCTCTGCTGCATGCCGACGGAGCCTATTAGGAGCCCTTGTGACGATTCCCAAGACTATCTGCATCATCGGCACGGGTTATGTCGGGATGGCCAGCGCGATCGGATTCGCGGAACTCGGCCACCACGTGTACGGCTACGACATTCTGCCGGACCGCGTCCGCGCGCTCCAGCGTGGAATCACGCCGTACAACGAAGCCGGGATCGAAGAGCCGCTCCAGCGACATCTGGGAACAGGACGGATCGCGTTCGTCGAAGACTTGGCCCAAGCCGCGGGCAAGGCCGATTTCGTGATCGTGACCGTCGGTACGCCGTCGCTGGAAGACGGCGCCGCGGATCTCTCCGCGGTACGGGACGCGATCGCGTCGATCGTTCCCGTCATGGCGGAGCATGCCGTCATCGTGCTGCGCTCGACGGTACCGGCCGGTACAACCAATAGCTTCGCCGAGGAATACGACGGGCAGTTCATCTACGCGCCAGAATTCTTGCGCGAAGGATCGGCGGTCGCCGACTTCCTCGGTCCGGATCGCATCGTCGTCGGAGCTCCGTCGCTGCACGCGGGTCAGCACTATGCGCGCCTGCTCGCCGCGCTCGATCGTCCCGTCTTGGTCACGTCGTACCGCAATGCGGAGCTCGTCAAGAGCGTCTCGAACGCCTTCTTGGCGCTGAAGATCAGCTTCGCCAACGAGGTCGCCAACTTGTGCGACGTGCTGGAGGCGGACGCTCTGGAAGTGCTGCGCGGCGTCGGAGGTGACCGCCGGATCGGCGGAGATTTCCTCGCGCCCGGGATCGGCTTCGGCGGGCCGTGCTTCGAGAAGGACGTGAAGAGCTTGTGCCATATCGCCGGCCAACACGGCGAACCGCCCGAGCTGCTTGCCGCGACGTTGCGCGTCAACGAGATGCAGCCTCGCCGCATCGTCGACGTTTTTGAAGAGGAGCTCGGCGGGCTGGCCGGCGCCCAGGTCGCGGTCTGGGGACTGACGTTCAAGGCGGGCACCGACGACGTTCGCGACTCGCTTGCCTTGCGCATCATCGACGATCTCCGCGCGCGCGGGGCCGTACCGGTCGCTTATGACCCGGCGATAGCGCTGCACCCCGAGATTCGCTGCGATGTCGCGCTCTCCGCGCTGGATGCTCTGGATCGTGCCGACGGATTGCTGGTGCTCACGGAGTGGCCGGAATTCGCCGCGATCTCGCCGCACGCGGTCGCCGCGCGGCTTGGCGGCGACGTCGTGGTCGACGGCCGCAACGTGCTCGACCCACAGTCCTATGCGGCCGCCGGCCTGCGCTTTCGCGGCGTGGGGCGGCGACCTGCAACCTGTCTGCCGCTAGCGGCGGCGAGCTGAGGTGTCATGACTTTCGATCGATTCAGCGGAACGCTTCGCCGCCAGTGGCTGGTTGTCGCAATCGTTCTGGCCATCGGACTGATGGCGTACTTCCTCCTGCTCGAGCGGATGCGGACGTATACCGCGACCGCGTCGATCCTCAGCGTCGCTCCGTCGCAGAATGCGGCGGCGCTGGATCCCCAGAAGGATCCGACGACGGCCGCGGTGCTGCCGCAAGATCTGCCAAGTCTCATCGCGAGCTCCACGGTCGTGCAGCGGGTCGGCCGCGATCTTCATCTCTCGATGGACCAGACGTTCACGCTCGCTGGAGAAGTCAAAGCTCGCGGACCGTCTTCATCGAACGTCATCCCGATAAGCGTGACGGATCGGAATCCGCGGCGAGCTATCGCGGCGGCTAACGCGTTCTCGTTCGAGATCCAAGTGATCGAGCGTGAGATAGCGACGTCACGATATGGAACGCTGATCCAAGATCTCCAGTCGCAGCTGCGCACTCGGCGCGATGCGCTCGCCCAGATCGACTCCAAGCTCGCTGCCGTCTCGGCCCAAGACCCGTACATCACCGCTGACGCGGGGACGACGGCGATCAACACGCAGCTCGTCACTACCCTGCGCCAGCGCGACGCGTTGCGCGCCGCCATGCAAGGCGATGCAGCGGCCGCGCAGTTTGCCGCTCAGCGGCCGGAGCTCACCCGGGCTCTCGCGTCGCGCGAGATCATCGAGAAAAACCCGACGTTCAACAGCCTTCGGGAGCAATACGGCAAGGATCTCGCGCAGCTCAACGTCGCGAGGGCCGGTTACACCGACCAATTCCCCGGCCTGGCCGGACAAACGGAACAAGTGGGACGCGAAGGGCAGATGCTCTCGAACCTGCAGAACCGCGAAACGGCGCAGCTTGCGAAGAGTGAATCGTATGTCGCCGCGCTGCTGGACAAGAACAAGGCCGATGCCGCGTATGCGAGCGATCGCGCCCAACTTGCGACGTTCGACGCAGTGATCGGCGATCTGACGCAGCACCTCGATGCGAGCCGAAGCTCCGGGCTGGCGGTAGCTGCGCTCCGTCGCGAGCGAGAGGCCGGGGATCAGGCCTATGCCCGTCTTTCGGATCGCTTGGCAAACGCCATGGCGGATCGATCGCAGGCAGCCTCGATCGCCCCCGCCGTGGTGATCGATCGCGCGACCTCCGCGAATCCGGCGTTGTTCTCGCAACCACGCGTCCTGGGCGCCGCTCTGGCAATCGCGTTCCTTTGGCTGGCGATCACGCTCGCGTTTCTCGTCGACGCCTCGGACAAACGGCTCCGGACGCGCACGACCATCGAAGAACTGTACGGCAGCCCCGTGCTGACCGACGTCGGTTAGGAGCCCTTCCATGGACTCACTCGAAGAGAACTTCCGCATTCTGCGGATTCGCGTTGAATCGCAAGCAGCGCCGCCAGCGATCGTCGTGGTCAGCGCGGCGATGTCCGGCGACGGCACGACGTACGTCGCCGCCGGCCTCGCCCGCGCATTCGCCGAGACCGGGCATCGAACGCTGTTGCTCGAGGCGAACGCCGGCCGTCCCGGCGTCGCGGAAAGCCTCGGGATGCGGCCGATACCGTCGACCTGTACTGCCGTCGGACTCCACGCACGGCACGCGGGCGTTTCGGATCTGTGGGTCGCCGCTTTGCGCGAAGGACCTGCGGACGGAACGATGCACGATCTCACCGCTCGCATGCGTAAGGAGTTCGCAGTCACCGTGATCGACGCGGCCGCGATCCCGGCGTCAAGCACTGCGCTTCAACTGGCGCACGCGTCGGACGCGCTGCTCGTCGCGGTGCGAACGGGGCGCCGTGCGTGCTCTGCCGATCAGGAACTCTTGCGACTGATCGGCGACGGTGACGTCCGTCTCCTCGGCATCGTGCCGACCAAGGCGCGAGGTCGCCGAGTCTTGCAACCGGCGAGCACGCCGCAGCTCGTCCCCGAAGTCGAGCCGCCGGCGCGCTTTGCGCCGCGCGCCGGCGTCGGGAGCTAGCATGGCGGTCCTGGTAACGGGCGGAGCCGGCTTTCTCGGCAGCCACCTCGTCGACCGGCTGGTGCGCGACGGGCACGACGTGATCGTCGCCGACAATCTGTCGACCGGCCGGATCGCCAACCTGGGCGGAGCGCTCTCGAGCGCGGACGCGACGCTGGTCTACGTGGACGTCGCTTCACCGGCGAACGAGCTCCGGGCCGCGATCGAAAATGCCACCTCCGACGACATCTATGCGATCTTTCACCTCGCCTCCCCCGCGAGTCCGGAAGCGTATGGTGCGAATCCGTGGGAAACGTTGGCCGTCAACGGTCTCGGGACGATGTCCCTGATCGAGCTCGCGCTCGAGCGCAACGCGCTCTTGCTCTTCGCATCGACATCGGAGGCGTACGGAGATCCCCTCGTTCATCCGCAGCCGGAGTCGTATTTCGGCAACGTCAACCCGGTCGGGCCGCGAGCGTGCTACGATGAAGGCAAGCGCTTCGGTGAGGCCGCGATGTCCGTCGCGACGCGGCGGCGCGGCTTGAACGGACGCATCGTACGTCTTTTCAACTGCTACGGGCCGCGGATGGACACCGACGACGGGCGCCTCATCCCGGCGTTGCTGGCCGCAGCGACCGCGGGCGAGCCGCTGCCGATTCATGGAAGCGGGCTTCAGACGCGTTCGATGACCTACGTCGACGATGTCATCGACGGGTTGATGATCGTCGCCGAGTCGCAGCTCGCGGCGCACGATCCCGTGAATCTCGGCAGCGAAGAGGAGCATACCGTTCTCGAGATCGCGCAGGAGGTCGCCGCGGCGGCCGGGACGGACTACCGCATCGTTCGTCTTCCCCAGCGACCGGAGGACCCGCAGCGCCGGCGTCCCGACATCGCTCGCGCGCGAAGGCTGGGCTGGTCGCCCTCGACTTCGCTCGGCGATGGGCTGCGCCGCACGTACGCCTGGTATCGCACCAACGGGTTGCAGTATGCGTGAAGCCGCGCGCGAGGCTGCGCGATGATCGCTGCGGCGCGGCCGATGCGCGAGTCATCGGAGTGGTCGACCAGCGGTGTGGTCGCATGGTGGCGAGCGCACTCGTGGCTGCCGATCGTCTTCGTGCTCGTGCTGTGGGCGATCATGCCCGAGGTTCGCCGGCTCATCGACTGGCGGATCGGCTTCAACTACATCGCTGTGGCGAGCATCGTTCCGCTCCTTGCGCTCGTTCCGTTCGCGGTGCTCGTGCTGTACCGGGACTATACCAAGCTGCCGCGTCCCATCGTGCTGTGCGCCTGGCTGTGGGTGGGCGGATTCGGTTACGCCTTCGCGGTCGGCGTCACGGCTGGCAATGGGCTGGCGGCGATCTATGCCGGGCTCAACTTCCTTCTGCCGATGTTCTTCGGCTTGTGGGTTGCGACGCTGGACGTCGTGCCCGAAGAGCTGTGCGAGCGCGTCGCGTCGATCGCGCTTTGGATTGCGGCGCCGATAGCGCTCTACGCCGTCTTTCAGTACGTCGCGCTCCCCGACTGGGACGCGGCGTGGATGCGGAACACGGGGCTCGTCAGCATCGGCAATCCCGCACCCTTCCAGTTTCGTCCGTTCTCGACGCTGAACTCGCCGGGTCCCCTCGGCGACTTTCTCGTGGCCGTGCTGCTGCTCAACCTGCCACGGCTCCGACGCTTTTCCGCGCTGCAACTGGCGCAGATCGTGCTCCTGGTCGGCACGCTCGTGCTCACGATGGTCCGAAGCTCGTGGCTCGCCGCAATCGTGGGCGTGTTTACGTACCTGCTGATGAGTCCCAATCGCGCGAAAAATCTTGCGATCGTCAGCCTCGTCGGCATCGTCTGCGCGATGCTCGTGCTCAACGTCGCCGGCCTGTTGGGCAGCGACCAGGCGGGAAGCGACCTCGCGCAGCGCTTCCAGACCCTTGGTAATCTTCAGAGCGACAGCTCGTACAACGTCCGCCAGGAGTATTTCGGCTACAAACTGCAGACCGCGCTGAGCCAGCCGACGGGCGCGGGTCTCGGCTTGCTCGGAACCGCGGCGAAGCTGGGCTCTACCGCGCAGGTCGTCGACTTCGACAACGGCTACATCGCGCGGCTCACCGAGATGGGGTACTTCGGCACGCTGTGTTACGTCGCCACGCTGATCGCAGCGCTCGTGCTGTCGTGGCGGTATTGGGACGCCGCGCGCCGGCGCGGGAACGCGCACGAAGCAGCCTTCGGCGCCGCGGTGTTCGCCTTACAGCTGACGCTGGCGGCAACCGACATTTCAAGCGACCACCACAATCAGTTCTCCGGCATCTTCTTCTGGCTCAGCCTTGCCCTGGTCTGCAGCCGCCGCGAACGGCCGAGAAGCGCGGCGCACCGGTGAACGCAGCTCACAACGCCGTCGGCCGTATCATTCGCAACGGCCTCAGCGGCGCCGGCGCGCGCGTTCTGATGATGCTCGTCGGGTTCGTCCTCACGCCCTACATCGTCCATTCGCTCGGTTTCGTGGACTTCGGGTTGTGGGCGACGGTCGGCGCGCTGGCCGGATATCTGGGCATCCTCGACTTCGGACTCGGCGGCTCCTTCGTGAAGTTCATCGCGCAGTATGCCGAGCGCGGCGACCACGCGGCAGCACGGCAAGTCATCACCTTCGGAATGCTGTTCTATCTCGGCTTCGGGCTTCTGATGGCCGCGCCCGTGTATCTGTGCGCACCCATGCTCGTCCATCTGTTCAAGATGCCGGCGGAGGCGTATTCGCACGCCGTATCGGTGTTCCGAATACTGTTCGTGATTCTCATCGCCTCGCTGGTCTTCGGGATACTGGGGAGCTGCATCATTGCAGTGCACCGGCTGGACCTCGCGAGCCGCAACAACGTCGTCGGATACGCCGTGTACGCCGCGCTCGTCGCGGTGCTGCTCCACATGCACCGCGGCATCTCCGGCGTCATCATCGCCCAGGCTGCCCAAGTCGCCGTGACGGCGACGTTGCATTACTTCACCGCACGGCGAATCTTCGGTCCGCTCTGGCACGATCCGCGCCGCTTGGACCCCAAGATCGTGCGGCAGATGTTCAGTTTCGGGGGCTGGACCCAACTCACGACGATCTTCAACGTGATCATGTTCGACGCCGGACGGTTCATCGCGGCTGGTGTCGTGGGCGTCTCGAGCGTCACCTATTACGAGATCGGCGGCAGACTGGCGCACATCGCGCGCGGGCTCCCCGGCTATCTCCTCGACGCGGTTCCGCCTGCGGCGGCGGCGGCGGACGCACGCGGCGATCGCGAGGAAGTTCGTCACATTACGGTCAGCACGTCGCTCTATTTACTGCTCGTCACGACGCTGATCGCAGGATTCGCCTGGGGCGCATGCGGGCCGATCATGCGCGTCTGGTTCGGTACCGAGTACCCCTTCGTGCACGAGATCGTGCTCTGCCTGAGCATCGCGTACGTCGTCAGCTGCGCGGCAGCCGTGCGGGTCACCGTGCTTCGTTCGCTGGGTCGGCCGGAGCTCGAGACCGCGTGCGTCGGAGCGGGCGCGGCCACGACGGTCGCGGCGACGGTGCTGCTCGTGCCGCGCGTCGGCGTGGTGGGTGCTGCGCTCGGCTATGCGGCCGGATGGGTCGCGTACTCGCTGTGCTCGCTCGTCATCGAGCGGCGCCGCGACGTGAGTGCCTGGTGGCATTCGACCGGCGACGCGTCGCTGCGGATCATCGCGGCCGGCGCGTTCAGCGCCCTCGGGTTGAAGGAGGCCCTCGGCGCACCGTGGGTCGCTGCGTCGTTCGGGTCCAGGATCACGGGAATCTGGGTGCTCGGCGCGTGCGGTATGCTCTACGTGCTGTGCTTCGCATTTCTGATCTGGGCGGTCGGCGCCTGGCGCTTCGAGGAGCGACGGTTTGCGCACGCGGCGACGCGGCTGCGCGGCGTCCTGCGTCCGGCCTCGCGCACGACCGCGATCGTCGGGTTCGCTGCGGGCGCTCTCGCGGTGGCGCTCGTGTCCGGCCGTGCAGCAGCGGCATCGGTGAGCGAAACACCGCGTACCGCGGCAAGCTTCGTCGACTCCGTCGGGATGAATATCCATCTGGCGTACGGTGACACCGCGTACGCCGACGTCGGTCGCGTAGCTCACCTCCTCGCGACGCTGCACGTCCGCCACGTGCGCGACGGTGTCGAACCCGGCCGCGCAGACCTGTGCGCGTCGGCGCGACGCCTCGCGAGCGACGGCGTCCGCTTCACGTACGTCACCAAGCCCGACCTCGACGATGCCGCTCTCGCATCTTGGCGCCGCTGCGTCGGCCGGTCGCTCGAAGCGTACGAGGCGCCCAACGAGTACAACACGAGCCATCCCGCCTCCGACGGCGACTGGATCGCGACGATTCGCGCGTATCAGCATTCGCTGTATCACGCCGTCAAGTCGGATCCGGAACTCGCGAATCTCTCGGTGATCGGCCCGTCGTTCTCGACCATTGCAGCCTACGCGCAAGTCGGCGACCTCTCGGCCAACCTGGACCGGGGCAATCTGCACCAGTACTTTGCCGGCCGGCCGCCCGGGACCGACGGTTGGGGCGAGGGCGGGTACGGCAGTTTGCGCTACGGGATCGCGCACGCCAGAGAGGTCGCCGGCGCAAAACCGCTGGAGATCACCGAGAGCGGGTACGGGACGGCTCCGCGCCCCGAGATGCTGCCGCCGCCGATCGCGGCGCGCTATATTCCGCGGATGTTTTTCGCGCAGTACAACGCCGGTATCGAGCGGACGTACGTGTACGAACTCTTCGATGAGGGAGCACCACCCTTCGACACGTTCGGTCTCGCGGACGCTCACGGCGCGCCCAAACCGGCCTTCGTGGCGCTGGCGAGCATCATGAAGCTTCTCGCGGCGGCGGGCGCTCCGCGCCATCCTTCACCGGCGCTGCGGGTCGAGGTGGACGCGGCCGGCGCACCGGTTCGTCACACGCTGCTCGCCGGCCGTGACGGGATCTACCTCGCGCTCTGGCTCGAGTCGCCGGCGATCGATCCGGCCACGCTTCACCAAGAGGCGGTCACGCCGGTTCGCGCCACCGTCTCAGTGGGAGTGCCGCTCGCGTCGGCGACGCGCTACGCGTGCGGGGCCGACGACACGTTGCGGCCCGCTCGGCTTGCTCCGGCGACCCGGCTCACGACCACGATTTCCGACACCATCTCCATCCTCAAGCTCGTTCCGAGGCGCTCATGAGTATTCCGGCACCGGACTCGCTCGCGATCGTCATCGCGTCCAAGAACCGGCGCGACGACCTCGCACTGGCACTTCGTTCGATCCGCGAACAACGGACCCAACCGGACCGGATCATCGTCGTCGATCAGTCCGACGTTCCCTACGGTCTGGTCGAGGATGACGTATTGCGCTACCGGCACGATCGTACGATCCCCGGCCTCACCGTGGCGCGCAACGCCGCGATCGCACTCAACGATTGCGCGAACGTCCTCTTCATCGACGACGACGTCGAGTTCGTCAGCGACATCGTGGCGCACCTGCGCGACACGTTCCGTGCGTTTCCGGATGCTGTCGGGCTGCGTTGCGCCATCTCTTCCCCCCAGATCAGACACTTCGTGGAAAAGCCCGGCTTCGGAAGCCGCATCTGGGGGGCTTGGCAGCGAGTCTTTTGGCGCGGGTTCTTCGACAACAGCACCGCCACGGTCAACGACCGCGGGGAGGTCGGCTTCGCGCCGGGGTGCGCGATGGCATTCCGCGCGGCGCTCTTCGAGAAGGAACGATTCGATCCGGCGCTGGTCGATTACAGCTACGGAGAGGACTGGGAGTTCTCGAAACGCGCGCGCAGGCACGGCCGTCTGTACCACGTCCCGGGCGCCGTGCTCGTCCACCACGAGTCGACGGTGAATCGTTACGGGCAGCGACGGCTGCTCGCGCAGCGCTGGCGCAACATGCTTTACTTCTACGACAAGCTCGAGCACGACCGCACGCCGTTCGATCGCTTTTGGCGCCTGTGGTGGATCCTGGGTGAGACGGTCGTGTGGCTCCGCAAAGGTTACGGCTTGCCAAGCCAGGAGGCGCGATGGCCGAAAGGCCGCTGACGATCTTCATCGTCCATCCGTCCGAGCTGCTCACCGATCATCGCCCGCACGGCGACGGAATCGTCGCGTACGGCTTCATCGCGGAGCTCGCGCGTCGCGGTCACCGCGTGCACGTAGCCTGCCAAGAGGTCGACGTGCGCGGCGCGGTCCCGGTAAACGTGAAACTGCACCGGATCGTCTGCAGGAAGAGCGGGATAGCGGGTTGGCTCGAGTACGCGCTGCGCGTGCGGATGCTGTTTCAACAGATCGGCCGCAGCGAGCCGATCGACGTCGCCCATCAGCTCAACCCGGTGTTTTCGGGGCTCAGCCTTGCGTTGCTGGGCTGCAGCGTCCCCATCGTGCTGGGGACGTACGTCGCGCCGTGGCCGCAGGACGCCGTCCCGAACCCGGGTCCGCGGGCGCGCCTGTTGCGCGGGGCGAAGAGCGCGGTGCTGCGCGTGCAGCAGGCGCGCGCGGCCGCCCTCCTCGCGACGACGCGCATCGCGACCGAAACGCGTATCGTCGCCGCACCCGCGATTCGCGCGAAGGTGCGCGAGCAGAAGCACGGCGTCGACACCGAGCTGTTCGCCCCGGTGCCGCGAGCGCACGATGCCGCGTCGCGTACTCGCGTACTGTTTCTGGCCAACGTCAGCCCGGTGAAGGGCATCTTTACCCTGCTCGACGCATTCGTGCGCGTGCGCGAGCGCGTGCCCGAAGCGACGCTCGTGATCGGAGGCGGAGGAGCCGCTTTGGTGGACGTGCGGCGTCGCATCGGCGAACTTGGCCTGACCGCCTGCGTCGACGTACTCGGCAACGTTGCCCGCCACGAGATCCCGGCCTTGATGCATCGCAGCGCGGTGTACTGTCTGCCGTCGTTCGGCGATCCGTACGCGACGAGCGTGATCGAAGCGTTTGCGGCCGGGATGCCGGTCGTCGTGACGCACTCGGGAGGGTTGGCCGAGCTGGTCGACGAGCACGGCGGGTTCCGCGTCCCCCCGGGCGATCCCGAAGAGCTCGCCACGGCGCTCGTCACCGTGATACGGTCGCCCGAGCTCGCGCGCAGCATGGGCGCTCACAACCGCCGCCGAGCGGAACGGGAGTTCAGTTGGGATGCCGCCGTGACGACGCTCGAGCAGACATATGCGAGCGTCGTGCGCCGCACGCCCGCCGTAGGAAGGATCGCATGCCCGCCGTCACCGTCTTGATCGCGGCCTATCAGGCTGAGTCGTTCGTGGGAGATGCGGTCGCGTCGGCGCTCACGCAGACGTTCGGGGACATCGAAGTGCTCGTCGTCGACGACGGTTCACGCGACCGTACCACCGACGTCGCGCGCGCGGCGGCCGGCGGCGATCCGCGCGTCGGCGTGATCCGCCTGCCGCGCAACGGCGGCGTTTCGGCTGCCCGCAATGCTGGACTGCGTGCGGCCCGCGGCCGCTGGATCGCGCCGCTCGATGCCGACGATACGTTTTCCGCCGACCGGCTCGCGCGCCTCGTCCGCGAGGCGGAACGCCTCGGCGCCGACTTGCTCGCCGACGACGTCGTCGCGGTGCGGAGGGCCGTCCCGACTCCAGGCGGCTTCGCGGCGCCGCTGCGCGGCAGCCGGCTCGATGCCGCCCGATTCATCACACGCGACATGCTGGGATCCGAAGCGATGTCGATCGGCTACATGAAGCCGCTCATGCGGCGCGACTTCTTGGAGCGCCACGCACTCGAGTATCCCGAGGACATCTATGCCGGAGAGGACTTCCATCTCTACGTGCGGTGCCTGCTCCACGGCGCGCAGCTGCGCTTCGTGCCCGACGGATACTATCGCGCCGCCGTCCGCGACGAGTCGCTCTCGCGCAGCGACCCGGAACGCGTGTACGCCGCCTTTTCCCGCTCCATCGCCGCGTTGCGCGCCGAGGCGGCGACTCTCGGCGACCGCGCCGCGGTCCGCGCGCTCGACCGGCGCAGCGCCGATCTTGCGGCGTATCGCGCCTACTCGCGCTTCTCCGATGCGCTGCACGCCGGGCGCGTCATCGACGCGCTGAGGACCTTACGGGGGCTTTCGGCGCGCGCGTACACCTGGCGGCGGTTAGGGATGGCCGCTCGGCGCCGGCTGGTCCGCACAGGGGCAAACGCATGACGTCGGGAGTTCGTGCCAGCGTCGTGATTCCGGCATACAACGCCAAACGCTTCATCGGCGGCGCCGTCGCATCCGCACTCGCGCAGACGATGCGGGACATCGAGATCATCGTCGTCGACGACGGCTCGCGCGACGGGACTGCGGCGGCGGTGCTGGAAGCCGCCGGCGGGGACCCGCGCGTGCGCGTGATCCGCTACGATATGAACCGCGGCGCCGCTCACGCGCGCAACATCGCCCTGGCGATCGCGCGCGGAACCTGGATCGCCCCACTGGACGCGGACGACGCGTTTTCCGCCGATCGGCTGGCGCGGCTCATTTCGCTTGCGGAAGCGGTCGACGCCGATTTGCTCGCCGACAACATGCTGCTCGAGGTGCCCGGCATGCCGGCGCTGCCCGCCTTTCGACACGGTGAACCAAGGCCGCGCCGTCCGCTCAGCTTGCGCCGCTTCTTGGCGCTCGACACGCCGGGATCGGAAGACCTTCCCGCAGGGTTCATGCACCCGCTGATGCGGCGCGCCTTCCTCGAGCGGCACGGGTTGAACTATCCCGAGGACATCCACGCCGGCGAGGATTTTCACCTCTACGTCCGCGCGCTGCTGCGCGGCGCGCGGCTGTTCTGCATCCGCGACGCCTACTATCATGCGCGCATCCGTCCGGACTCGCTATCGCGCGCCGATCCCGAGCGGAACGCCGAGGCGTTCGGTCGTTCCATCGCGGCGTTGCGCGCCGACGCCGAGTCGCTGGGTCGATACCGGATCTCACACGCGCTCACCCGCCGCGCGGATGCCTTGACGTCGCACGCCGAGTATTCGCGTCTCGTCGACGCCCTGCGCGAGCGGCGGCTCGGCGAAGCCCTGCGGCGCTTCCCACTCATCGCGACCCAACGCTACACGTGGCAGCGATTGCGCGGCGCGCTTGTGCGTCGACTGGTGCCGCGTCGTCCCGGGGCTCTGCGCTCCCTCGGAGGTTCCCGACCGTGACGACCGTCGTCGTGGCACGCCTTGCGCCGTACCCGCCGCGAAGCGGAAGCCCGCTGCGTACCTGGCTGACGATCCGCGTCCTTGCACGTCAGGGACCCGTGCACGTGTTTTCGGTCGGCGGTGAGGCGCTTGACGCGGCGATGCCGGGCGTCGAGCGCTGGGTGCACGTGGACGACCGGGCGTATCCGGGCCGCGCGCACGCCGGCCTGCGCCGGCTCGAAAAGCTGATTCACCCGCGCGAGTTTCCGCTGGAAGACGATCGTGCCACGGACGAGCTTAACCGCCGCCTCACGACGTTCATCGATGAAGCGAACCCCGATCTCATCGTGCTCTCCCATTGGGCGGACGCGCTTCCGGCTGCACTTGCCGGCCGCGCGAACGTCGTTCTCGACGTGCACAACATCGAGTCACAGCTCGACGAAGATCTGCTCCGCAGCCGCGGTCGCCTGACGCTCGCGATGCGGCTGCGGCTATGGCGGTTTCGGCGGCGCCAGCGACGTCTGTTCCGCAGCGCGCGCCGCGTTTGGGTTCCAAGCACGGACGACGTGCGCGGGCTCCGGCGTTTGGACCCCGGCCTTGCGACACCGTTCGTGTGGCCCAACGTCGTTGACGTCGAAGAGTACGCCGACCTGCGCAGCGGAGTGACGCCTCCCCCGGCGGACCTCGCGCCGAACGGTCGCACGCTGGTCTACGTCGGCTGGTACCACTACGTCCCGAACGCCCGCGCCGCCGCTACCCTCATCGACCGCCACTTCCCGCGCCTCGCTGCCGAGTTCGGCGACGCCAGGCTGATACTCGTCGGCCGTCAGCCCACCGACGTCATGCGCGCGGCGGCTGAACGCGATCGCCGAATCATCGTCACCGGCGGCGTTCCGGACGTCCGGCCGTACTTGCGAGTCGCCGACGTGTGCGCGGTTCCGCTCACCGAAGGCGGCGGGACGCGCTTGAAGATCCTGGAGGCCTTCGCCGCCAAGATCCCCGTCGTCAGCACGACGAAGGGCGCCGAGGGGCTCGACGTCGCGGACGGCGTGCACCTGATCATCGCGGACGACGACGAGCGCTTTGCGGCGGCGGTAGCGGCGGTCTTCCGCGACCCCGGTGCGGCGCGGGAGCGTGCCGACCGCGCCTACGCGTTCGTGCGCGAGCGCTACTCACTCGCGGCGTTAGAACGCAGTCTTCCTGATGCGCTAGGGCCGGTCCCCAGAAACGAACGGGAGAACCTCATGTCAGACGAAGTGCCGAAGATTGCTCTGTCGCCCGCGGAAGAGACACGACTCGAAGATGCCCTGCGAGGCGTCGAAGGCTGGCTCGGTCCGATCGAAGCGCGCCTGCTCTACTGCGGTGTCCGCGATTTTCCGCCGCTCGAGGGGCCCCTGCGCGTCGTCGAGATCGGGTCCTGGAAAGGGCGGTCGACGATCGCCATGGCGTGCGCCCTCGAGAAGAGGGAAGGTGAAGTCTTTGCCATCGATCCGCACGACACCACGAGCGTCGGATTGATCGACGAGTACGGTGCGGAAGATACCTTTGCGGCCTTCACGAACAACGTTCGTCGCGCCGGTGTCGGCGAGCGAATACGCGTCGTGCGAGCGACCTCCAGGGAAGCCGCCCGCGAGGTGCTGACACAGCCCGTTCACGTGCTCTTCGTCGACGGCTCGCACCGCTATGAGGACGTGAAGAACGATATCGAGCTCTACTTCCCGTCGCTGGCAAGGCGCTCGGTCGTAGCGCTCAACGATCCCTCGCGTGAGGGCGTCTATCGCGCTCTTCGCGAGCTCGTCCTCAACCGGCGGGATCTGTACGACGGCTTCGTCGGCGACAACACGCTCTTCTTCACGCGCGACGCCGATCGCGTTCGCCGCACCGGCGACCGCATCGCCGCCGCTCGGCTCCGTGCCTTGCTCGTTCTTCGGTACCTCGGGCAGCGCTATGACGGCATCATCCCCGGCTGGCTCCGAGGGCTGTCGTCGACCGTTGCATACCGGTTGACCGGCTACGCGAGAATGGCTCGGGCCGGCTCGCGCTTCTCTCCGGGGGGCTAACGCAGCGCGTGTCGTTGAACCTCTCCAGCCGGCTGCGACCGGTTGCGAAACGCTGGTTTCATCCGTGGCGCCACCTCGGTTCGGCGTCGCACCGTCGCTTGGAGCGTGCCGTTCGCAGCGTCGCTTGGGTCACCATCGACATCTTCGATACAGCAGTCTTCCGGAGCGTTCCCGAGCCCGAAGACGTTTTCGAGATCGTCGGGATGCGCGCGCGAGGCAGGCCCGGAATGCCTGCCGACGCACGGCATTTTCGGTCGCTGCGGTGCGAGGCGGAACGACGCGCTCGGGAGGAAGCGCGACGGCTCTCGAAAGCTGAGGAAATCACGCTCGACGCCGTCTACGCGCGGTTGCAGGAGATGCTGCCGGAACTGAACGCCGAGCAGACGATGCGGGAAGAGCTCGCGGTCGAACGGGCCGTCTGCGTCGTCAACCCGGACATCAAGGCCTTCTACGAGCAACTGCAACGGGAAGGCCGCAACGTCGCGTTCGTCTCCGATACGTATCTGCCTGCGCAGTTCGTCGAGCATCTGCTGAGCTCGGTCGGCTATCGGGGGCGGCACGGCCTGTTCGTGTCGAGCGACCACGACGCGACGAAGACGCACGGCGGCTTGTTTTGCGAAGTGGCCGCGGCGCTCGCAGTCCCTCCCGCGCGAATCTTGCACATCGGCGACAACTTCCGCTCGGACTTTCGCAACGGCCGCAAAGCGGGGCTGCGGACCTATTGGTATCGGAGAACCGTGCGGCCGCGCGCCGCCTTTCGCGCCGAGCGGACGTTGGCAGCGAGGGTTCTGGCTCGACTCGAGGCTCTGGCGATCGACGGCGGCGACGGACGAGCCGGCGGCTACGACGCGTTCGCGGCGGGCGTGTGCGGCCCGCTCTTTCTCGGCTTGACGCAATGGCTGGCGCGTTCCGTCAAGGAGCAGGGCGCCGAGCTCGTCTTGATCTGCGCGCGGGACGGGTACGTCATCCATCAAGTCTACGAACGTCTTCGGCGCTGCGGCAGCTTACCGCCGTCGTCGTACTTCATGGCATCGAGGCGTGCGCTCAGCTTCCCCACCGTGACCAGGATCGACGAACGCGCGCTCGACACGACGCTTTGCGTCGGCGCCGAAGGAGCGCCCGTCCACGCGTTCTTCGAACGCATCGGTCTCGATCTTTCGGCGTTCCCGGCCGAGTTGACGGAAGCGGGCTGCGACCCGACGACCAGGGTTGCGACGGCCGCAGACTTCGACGCGCTCCGCCGCTTGTTCGTTCGCCTCGAGCCGTATGTGCTCGAGGCCGCGGCCGCCGAACGCCCGTTGCTCCTCGACTACTTTCGCTCGATGGGGTTTTCCGCCGACTTCAAACAGCTCGCGTTCTTCGACATCGGATGGGGCGGCTCGCTGCTCGAAGCGACGTCCTCGCTGGTACGGGAGTTCGGAGCACGCACCGAGTGCCGCGCCTACTACTTGGCTACGGACGAACGCATTCTGAAGCTCCGTGAAGACGCCGGCAGCGCGACCTCGTGGCTGTCGCACGCCGGGGCTCCCGCCGACGTGCACCGGGCGGTTCACCGGGCGCTTTGGCTGCTGGAAGTGTTCTTCTGCGCTCCGCACGGTTCCGTACTGGGCTATCGCCGCGACGAAACCGGTGCCGCAGCTCCGGTACTGCGCGAGTTCGATTCGCATTCGCCGCAAGCGCAGGCCGTTTCGAGCATTCACGAGGCTTCTCTGCGGTTCGTGGATCGATGGATGGCGATCTTCGGCGACGCCGGTCCGGAAATCTCACGAGAAGATGCCTTCCGACGGCTTCAGCGGTTCGTCGAACGGCCCACGAATGACGAGCTCGCCGCCTTCGGGGAGTTCACGCACCTCGATCACCTCGGATCGACCGCGATCGTGCGGTCCCTCGCCCCAGCGGTATCGCTCTCGGAGCTCCTCACTCGCCCGAAATCCGTCATCGCTCGCTATCGGAGCAGCTTTTGGAAAGTGGGCTTTCTGCAGCGCCTGCTCCGCAGCAACGCCGCAGCTCGGGCGCTGCTGTACGCTCTTCTCCAACGGGGACGCGTGCGTTCGGCTTGGCACCGCGTGCGCGCGTTGCTCACGCTCGAATTCGCATCGAGCCCGTCGTGAGGTCGTGGCTGAGGCGGCTTTTCCCACGCTACACGTTCCGGCGTTTCGCGCTCGACCTCTTGCGCCACGACCTTGCGCGAAGGCCGGCATCGATACCCCAACGGATCAATGCGACGAATGCCTTCCTATTTCGACAGTTTTCGAAGACGAAGATGCGCTGCAACATTTGCGCGACGCTTGGAGCTCCATGGTACGATTTCCCGAACGTGGGGATGCTGCGGGAACAGCGGCTCAACCTCGTCCGCGAGACGCTGCACTGCCGATGCTGCGGAGCGTGGATGCGCCAGCGGATCATGGCGTACGGCCTGCTGCGGTTCTGCAACGCACGGTTCAACGTCTCGGCGACCAGCATCGAGGAGCTGGCGGAGCGGATCGGCGAAATCGACATTTTGGACACCGACGACGCGAGCGCGATCAGTGCGCGGCTCCGAGCCAATCGCGCTTACCTCGTATCGACGTACGCGCCGGCTCTCCCGCTGGGCGATCTCGGTGACGGCCGCTCCAACGTCGACCTCCAAAGCATCCCGTTCCCCGCGGAACGCTTCGACGTCGTTCTGACGTCCGACGTCATGGAACACGTCAGGGATTTCGAGCTGGCGCACGCCGAGATCTTCAGATGTCTGAAGCCGGGCGGAGCGCACATCTTCACGGTTCCCTTCGATGAGAACGCCCTCGAGACGAAGACGCTCATCGATACGAGCTCACCTACGGACGTCTATCTCGAGCGGCCACAAATCCACGGCGATCCTCGATCAGGAGGGATCGCCGCCTACCGTATCTGCGGAGCCGGCATGATAGAACTCGTGAGGTCCATCGGGTTCGAAGTCGATCTGGTGCGCTTCAGCGATCATCGCAGCGGTATATTCGACGGACTCTATTTCGAGGCGAGAAAACCGGCCTGACGCAGCCTCGGATGCGAGCGACCCTCGTCCCGAACGAGCGCCGGGGAATGCGGAACGGCTCATGCGCTGGCCATCCATAGCGGCCTGGCCGTCGGGCGCTCGAGCCGCTCCCACGCGGCGTTGACGAGCTCGGTGAGCATCGCGCTGAAGCGCTCGTGTCCGAACGTTTCGGCGTGTGTGCGAATGCGTCCGCGATCGAACGGCAGGCGTTCCAGACGACGGATCGCTTCGACGAAGGCCTCGAGGCTCTGCTCGTCGGCGAAGACGCCGGTGACGCCGTCGATGATCGTCTCGCGCGCGCCGCCGGCGCCGTAGGCGACGACCGGACGTCCGCACGCCATCATCTCGACCGGCGCCATCCCGAAGTCCTCGAACGCGGGAAACAGCATGGCGCGTGCCCCTCGCATGAGCGACCCGAGCTCGGCGTCGGAGACGTGCCCGCGATACTCGACGTGCGGCGCACGGAGCACGTCGCGTCCCGGTCCCGTGCCCACCACGACGAGGCGCCGCCCGAGCACCGCCGTCGCGGCGACGGCAAGGTCGACGCGCTTGTACGGCACCAGTCGCGACGCGACGAGGTAGTACTCGCCGTCGGCCGCGGCGCCGTGCGGCGTGAAACGCGAGACGTCGATCGGCGGATGGAGCAGCCGGCTGTCGCGGCCGTAATGCTTCGCGATCCGTTCGCGCGTCGTCTCGCTGTTCGCGACGAACTCGTCGACGCGCGCCGCAGTGAGGAAGTCCCACGTCCGAAGCCGCCGAAGCATCGCGCCGGCAAGCGGGCGCGCGGGAGCCGGAATGGTGCGCAGCTCGTCGAAAGGACGCTCCCACAATGCGCGCATCGGCGTGTGGCAGTAGCAGATGTGGTGCTGGCGCGCGGCGCGTAAGATTCCTTTCGCCGCCGTATGATGCGAGGAGAGGATCACGTCGTAGTCGCTCAGGTCAAAGCTTTCCACGGCTCCCGGATAGAACGGAAGGAACCAGCGATGGCGCCGCACCGCCCCGGGAATCCGCGCGAGCGGTGAGGTGCGCACGCGCGGCGCGAGCGACGCCGGGCCGTGGTCTTGGGAATACAGAATTGCGAAGATCGGCGCGTCGGGAAAGGTCTGTGCCATCACCTCGACGCAGCGTTCCGCGCCCCCGCGCTGGACGAGGGGATCCGAAACGATCGCGACGCGCGGACTACGCGACCGCGGCATCGATCACGCGGACGGTTTGCGAGGCGATGTGCGGGGCATCGAAGCGTCCGATTGCCGCGCGTGCCGCGGCGCGGGCGGCCCGCAGCCGCTCGGGATCGCCCAGGTAGGCGATGATCGCCGCGGCGAACGCGTCTTCATCGCCGGCCGGGACGGCACGCCCCGTGACGTCTTGAATCAGCGTCTCCGCCGCGCCGCTGTCGTCGAAGCAGACGCTCGGTGTTCCGCACGCGGCCGCCTCGATCACGGCGCGCCCGAACGCCTCGCGCGTCGAGCAGTTGCAGTTGACGTCGCTGGCGGCGTAGATAGTGGTCACGTCGTCGGTCCACGGCAAGAACACGATCCGATCGTTCAGCGCAAGGCGGTCGGCGAGCGCGTGCAGCTCGGGGACGAAGTCGGCGTCGCGGAAGACCGGCGCGCCTGCGATCACGAAGCGCGCCGGGACCGACGCGTTGACGCGCGCCGCGATGCGCAGGAAACGGTCGTGCCCTTTCCAGCGGTTGATGCGGCCGACGAGGGAGACTACCGGAAGATCGTCGGGGAGACCGAGCGCCGCGCGCGCCCCGGCAATTCCGGGAATCCTGGTGTAGTCGTCGAGGTCGAGCGGTGCGTAAATCACGCTCGTGGGTCCGGCTGCGATCGCATCGGCGACGACCTGCGAGCAGGCAATTCGCGCGCGCGACCCCAGCCGCGCGGCCACGCGAAGCGCGGTCAGCCCCGTTCCGGCGATGACGTCGTGAAAGTGCATCACGCACGGAATGCCGGCGAGGCGCGCACCCAGCGCACCGACGAGATGCGCCTTCATCGAATTGGTGTAGAGTACGTCGATGCGGCGACGCGTCAGCAGCCCGGCGAGGCGGCGTGCCGCAGTGGATGCCGCGAGGGCCGCGCGGAACCGTAAGCGTTCCCGGGTGCTGTGCCGGATCGCGTCGTGGACCGGAATGATCGCGACGTCCCAGCCGCCGCTGCGAAGGCGTTGCGCGAACGCGCCGTCCTCGAACAGCACGATCGATGGTTCGATCGCCGCGGGCGGAAGATGTTTCAGCAACGTCGCCAGGGTTTGTTCCGCACCGCCGGCCGTCGCGCCGACGTGATCGACGAACGCGACGCGCAGCGGCTTCACGCCGCCGCCCGGTAGACGTCCGCAACGCGCTGGGCAATCGCCGGCCAGGCGAAGCCGCGCGCGTAGCGGATGCACGCATCCTCCGACGGGAGCGGGATCCGCCCGCTCAGCGCATCCGCCAAGCCGCGCGCGAGGGAGCGTGCGTCGCAGCCGTCGAGGACGAGCGCCGGGTCGAGCATGCTGACCGTGTCCGGCAGACCGCTGACGGGCGTGACGAGCGTCGGCGTACCGCACGCGAGCGCCTCCAGCGCGACCAAGCCGAACCCTTCGAGCGACGTCGTCGGCACGACGGCGACGTCGGCAGCGCGATAGAGCGCCGGCAGCAAACCCGGCTCGACGTATCCCGCCAGATGCACCCATCGTTCGAGTCCGCGGGCACGCACCTGCGAACGGAACGCCGCCTCGAGCGGGCCCGTCCCTGCGATCACGAGCTGCACGTCGGGAATCACTCGGCGGAGCGCCTCGACTGCATCGATGAGATTCTCGATCCCTTTCGCGCGCACCAGGCGGCGCACGGTCACAATGGTAGGGCGATCATCGGCCATTCCTAAGCTTCGACGCACCTCGGCGCGCGGGCGCTCGTCGTGGAACCAATCGACGTCAACACCGCCGGGAACGACCGAGATGACGGCTGGATCGACATGGTACCGCTCGGCGAGCAGCTGCGCGTACGCCCGCGACAGCACGATGAACCGCGCGCCGCGCGCGTACACGATGCGCTCGAGCAGCTGCTTCGCCGCAACGACCGGTGCCGACGCGCCTTCCGACGCGCTCTCGAGCGACCACGATCCGTGAAAGTGCACGACGTGCGGCCGCGAACGCAGAGCGTCGAGGACCGGGAAGGCATACGGAGCGAAATGCGAGACCACGACGTCGCTCTCCGAGAGCGAGCGCGCAACGCTGCGGCGCAACGCGCTCCAGCGCCGCAGCAAGCCCACGTCGTCGGGTGCGAACGACTCCAGCGCTGCGGCTCCATCGCGTCCGGCGGTGTCGCCGACGACCAGCGCTCGCACGCGCACGCCCTGCGGCGGCAGGGCGCGGAGCAAATTGAAGAAGTAGACGTCGAGTCCGCCGCCGCGCTCACGCGTACCCGTCATGCCGAGCTGGAGCACGCGGAGCGCAGCGGTCTCTCCCACGGAGTAATCGTAGCGCGGCGACCGACTGTGCGCCCCCCCGTGATCGGTGGATGTTTAGCAGGTTGCTAGGGCGTGACGTCGAGCAAGGTAGGGCTCTCCCCTATGCTCAGGGTGACCACGCCGGCCGGAGCGACGGTGCCGCTCGTTACGTTGCCGGCATCGTCGAAGGACGTCGTACGGAGGCTCGACGGGATGCGGCCGAACGTCAGACGCGTCGTCTGCGGCGAGAGCGCGAGGGGGCTGTTCGTATTGGGATCCCACTCGGACGCCTCGAGCCACAGCGCGAGGACGAACGATTTGTCGCGCTTTTCGAACAACGCGTGGTGAACCTGGGCGGGCGCAGCGAGCGTGTACGACAGAGATCCCGGCGCGACCGGCGTGCCCGGGTCACTCAGGTGCGCGAGCAGATTTTTCACCGCGGCGTAGGCGGGCTTGATGCTTCCGGTGCCGTCGGCGAGGCCGTAGCTGCCGAAATACCCGCCGCCTTCGTCAACGAGCTCATAGATGTACGTCCGCGCGACTTTCGCGTTCCACGCTTCCAGCAGCGTGCGCAAGACGTACCGTGCCTTCGTTGCCGGCGGCACGTATACCGTATCGGACGTATCCCCATACCCCGTCTCCGTGATGTACATGGGTTTCGTCCCCGTCGGTTGCCGTGCAATCGCGAGGTCATAGCTCAAGGAACCGTACACGCCGAACGAGTTCCCGTCGCCCCATCCCGGCGTGCCGGGATTTCGCGCGGCGAAATAGGCGTGCACGTTCCCGACGTCACTCGTCGCGGCGACCGAACCGAGTGCGGCGTACGCCGACTCGCTGGTAAGCGACGGCGCGATGACCGTGACCCTCCGCGTCGACTTGACCGTAGAGTAGAGCCATTGCTGGACCGACCGATCCGTCTGCGGCCAATTGCCGTCACTTTCGGGATGCGAGGTATCCCATTCGTTGAGCCCCTCGTACGCGTCCGCCGCACGCGCAGTGCACGAATCCCACGTCTTGACGTCAGCAGGGCTCATCCATTGCCCGACGATGAAGTCGCTGTGGATGCCATGCGACGCGAGTTGGCTGAAGTCCGTGCACAGGTTCGTCTGTCCCGGATAGATGCCGTCGCGGACATGACGAATTCCTAATCCGACGAGCAAACTCTGGATGGCGGAGAAATTATCGCCATAGAGCGTCCCATAGTACCCTAGGTGAACGTTGACACCGACCGAGTCGACGAAGTTGTCGGCGCGCCGAGCGGTCTCGCCGCTCGTCGTTTGCGTTCCCCCCGTGTCGTTCACGAGCATCGGGTTGCTCGGCGCGGAGCCCGCGTTTGCGACGACGCCGGCGGCCGGGACGACGCCGGGTCCCCCGCCTCCGCACGCCGCGAGCGTGACCATCGACACAAAACAAAACAGTGCCGCGGCAACGCGGCATCGATCCGAATTCAACTTTCCCTCATCCCTCGCTGCACCAGCACAGCGCGCGCGAACACAACCTGTTCGAAAGTCGTATCGGCGCGGCGCGCGCCGATACGAGCGAATTCGCGCGCATGTGAGCGCCGTCTCGACCGGCCTGCAAGGAAGGGATCAGGTCGCAGCGAGAGGCTGCTAACACCATCCAACTACTGAGCGGCCAGCTTGCCTCCTTCACGGCAAATTGACCGGCCGGCGCTAGCGGCGTCCGGGGTAAGGAGCGCGAGCTCTAGCGGCGCCCGCTCATCGAACGGCGCAGTTCGCGCCATTGGCACCCACGAGGAGCGTTAGGCGAAGCCGTTGCGGATCGCGTAGACGGCGGCGTGCGTTCGGGCGTTGATGCCGAGTTTGGCGAAGATGCGGGTGACGTGATTCTTCACGGTCTTTTCGGAGAGAATGAGCCGCGTGCCGATTTCTTTGTTCGAGAGTCCCGCCGCGATGAGCCCGATGATTTCCGATTCGCGCAGCGAGAGCTCGTCCTGCGCCGTCTGCGGCGAATGCAGCCGGCGCAGCAGCACCCCCGCGACGCGTGGGTCGAAGTATGGGTCACCCTCCGCGACCGTCCTGCAGGCGCGGCGGAGCTCGCTGGGCTCGATGTCGGTGAGGACGTAGCCGTCCAGCCCGCAGGCCAGGGAGCGCTTCAGCGTGGCTTGACCCGCCTGCGAGGTGAGCAGCATGATGCGCGTCGCCGGCGACGCGGCCTTGCACGTCGCGACGGACTGCTCGAGGCGGCCGTCGCCGCCGTCGAAGTCCAGCAGCAGCAGATCCGGACGCACGAATGCGATTTTCGCTTCATCGACGCTGCGCGCGTCGCCGACGACGTCGAGCCCGTGCTCGGCGCTCAACAGCCGGCAGAGCGCCTTGGCGACGAGCGGTTGGGCGTGCACGACGAGAACGCGCGGAAGGTGCACGACGGCGGCGATCATTGCTCGGTCCCTCCGCGCAGCACGACCATCGCGCGTGCCCATCCCGCGTTGGTTCGGGTACGGACGAGATACCCGTACTCCGTGCGGTCTTCCACCTGGTACCCTGCGTGCAGGGCTTCGTTGAGCGAGCCAAAGATGACCATGAACGGAGTCTAGAACGCGCGCGGTACGAGGCGCTTACGACTGCGAAGCGCGCGCCATTACGGTGGACTTACGCAGGCACGGCCGTCACCAAGCAGGCGTTTGGTTTTGATATGGCAGGATGCAGGTTCGCGCGTTATCCTTGGCCGGATATAGCGGTAAGGCGGACCGGACCGCAGAAAACGCGGCGTAATAATGAAGAGGCTCTCCTTCCTCGTCGCTATCGCCCTCGCGGCGGTCGCCGCCGGGCCCGCCGCGGCCGCCGACCGCGCTACGATCGTCGTCTTCGCGGCCGCCTCGTTGCGCGAGGCGTTCGAGGCGGCGGCACCGGCGTTTACCAAGAAAACGGGCGTCGCCGTAACGTACTCCTTCGCCGGCTCAGATCTGCTCGTGACACAGCTCAAGCAAGGAGCGCCGGCCGACGTCTTCGCCTCGGCAAACGAGGCGCAGATGAAGATCGCCGCGGACGCCGGCTTGCTCACGTCCGCGCCGCGGACGTTCGCGCGCAACCGCCTCGTCGTCATCGTACCGAGTGACAATCCCGCGAAGATCTCGGAGCTCGCCGATCTGGCGAAGCCCGGTGTGAAGGTCGTTTTGGCTGCTCCCAGCGTGCCGGTGGGGAACTACTCGCGCACGGCGTTTCGCAAGCTGAACGGCCGGACCGGATACGCGGCCGATTTCGACGGCTCGGTGGAGCGCAACGTCGTCTCGAACGAGCTCGACGTCAAAGCCGTCGCGACGAAGATCTCGCTCGGCGAAGGAGACGCGGGCGTCGTCTATGCGACCGACGTCACCTCGTCGATTGCCGGCCGGGTAAAGACGATCGCGTTTCCGGCCGGCGTAGCGCCGGAGGCGACCTACCCGATCGCCGCGCTGAAGGGCGCGCCAAACCCGGCCGGCGCGGAGGCGTTCGTCGATTTCGTGCTCTCCCCGGGCGGCCAGGGCTTCCTCAAAGCGCGCGGGTTCGCCTCACCCTGACGCGTGCGCCCGTGCTGCCTGATCTTGGCGGCCTTCAGCGCCGTTTGCGCCGGGCGGTCGCGGTTTCCAGCGCGTGGACGTCGTCGCCGCACGCCGCGCGAGCGCGCTCTTCGATCGCCCGGTAGCGCCGAACGAGTTCGGAGCCGAACGGCGTCAGCCTCGCACCGCCGCCGTCGGCACCGCCCGGGCGGCTTTCGACGACGGGCTCGACGAACGTCTCGTTGAGAGAGTTCACCAGCGTCCAGGCGTGGCTGTAGGCCATCTCCATCTCGCGCCCGGCGGCCGAGATCGACCCGTGCTCGCCGATCAGCTCGAGGAGCCGAATCTTCCCTGGCCCGATCGCTCGGTGACCCGCGACCCGAAGCCGTACCGCGACGTCGATCACGCCGCTTCTCGTTTGCGCTCATCCCGCACCGTCCCTGGCGAGGTGTGCTGCGCTATTCTCACCAAAGAATAGCGCTCGCGCTATGTTGATCAGGCAACTCGAGTACCTCGTCGCGCTCGCGAGCGAACGGCACTTCGCCCGGGCGGCGGAGCGTTGCGGCGTCTCGCAGCCGACGCTCTCCGCCGCCCTGCGCCAACTCGAGGACGACCTCGACACGGCGATCGTCGAACGCGGCAACCGCTTCCGCGGCTTCACCGCCGACGGGGAGATCGTGCTGCGATGGGCGCGGCAAATGCTGGCGGACGAAGTCGGGTTGAAACAGGAATTGGACGCGTCGCGCGGGACGTTGAAGGGTCGCCTGCGACTTGGGGTGATCCCGTCGACGAACGCGGTCGTCCCTCACTTGACCGCGTCATTTGCGAGCGCGCACAGCGAGGTCTCGATCGACGAGACCGAGACCACCTCGATCGAAATTCTCCGGAAAATTTCCGTGTACGAGTTGGACGCGGGCATCACCTACGTCGACAACGAGCCGCTCGAACACGTGCGGACGCTGGCGATCTATGACGAGCAGTACGTCGCGATCATTCCGGAGACATCGGCCCTCGCCGGTCTCGATGCAGTGACGTGGGAGCAGCTGGCGACGGTTCCTTTGTGTCTCATGCACCGTGACATGCAAAATCGGCGTATCTATGACGCCGCCTTCGCGTCGGTCGGCTGTACCGCCGACGTGCGGATCGAGGTCTATTCGATGATGGCGAAGCTCGCCTACCTCCAGGCCGGCTATCTGGGCACCATCATGCCAAGCACGCTTCTTCCCTGGGTCCAGATGCCCGGGATGCGCGCCGCGTCGATCGTGCAGCCGAAGCTGTCCAAAGCGGTCGGGCTGGTGATCGCCGATCGTTCGCCGGTGCCCGCGCTGATCGAGGCGTTCTGGCAGCACGTCGAACGTACCATCCCGACGCTCGACGACGTTCCCCGCGCGGGACGATCGACGGCAGCTATCGCGCCATAGGCGAAGCCGCGTTGTGAGCCCCGCCCACCCGTGATAGGGTGCGACTATCGTGGCACGACCGTATGAGCGTTTGACCCAACCGCTGATCCGCCGCAACGGAGAGCTGACGCCCGCGACGTGGGACGACGCACTCGATGCCGCGGCGGCCGGTTTCCGGCGTGCGCTCGACGGCTACGGCTCGGACGCGGTCGGAATTTTCAGCTGCTCGCGCACGACCAACGAGATGAATTATCTCGCCGCGAAGATGGCGCGCACGATCTTCCGCAGCCATAACATCGACAGTTGCAACCGCACTTGACACGCTCCTAGCGTCGTCGGTCTGGCGACGGTTTTCGGAGCGGGCGGCGGCACCAACTCCTATCAGGAAGCGGAAGAGACCGACGTGTTGTTCCTGTGGGGCTCCAACGCGCGTGAAACACACCCGATCTTCTTCCACCACGTGCTCAAGGGGATCCACAACGGCACGAAGGTCGTGTCGGTCGATCCGCGTTGCACGCCGACAGCCCAGTGGGCACACCGCTACCTTCCGATCCGGGTCGGGACCGACATTGCGCTCGCAAACGCGATGGCGCGCGAGATCATCGACGCGAGGCTGGCGAACGAGCCGTTCATCGCCCGCGCGACTGCGGGCTTCGATGCGTACCGCGCGTCGCTGGACCGCTACACGCTCGCGTACGCCGAGCGCGAAACCGGCATCGACGCCGGACTGATCCGCGAGGCCGCGCACCTCTATGCGCGCGCCGACCGCGCCATGATCTGCTGGACACTCGGAATCACGGAACACCACAACGCGGTCGACAACGTCCTCTCGCTCATCAACCTCGCGCTCTTGACCGGGCACGTGGGGCGCTACGGCTCGGGGCTCAATCCGCTGCGCGGCCAGAACAACGTCCAGGGCGGCGGCGACATGGGCGCGATCCCGAACCGCTTCGTCGGTTTCCAGGACATTCGCGATCCCGAGGTCTGCGAAACATTCGCGCGCGCCTGGGGCGTCCCGCAGAAGAACGAGTACGGCAAAACGATGACGCAGATGTTCGAGGCGATCGAGCACGGCGAGATGCGCAGCCTGTTCGTGATCGGGGAGAATCCCGTGCAGTCGGAAGCGGATCAGCACAAGACCAAGCACGTTCTCTCGTCGCTCGACCACTTGGTCGTCTTCGACATCTTCATGACCAAGACGGCGGAGTTGGCCGACGTCGTCCTGCCGTCGGCGGCCGGCTGGTGCGAGTCGGAAGGCACGGTCGTGAACAGCGAGCGGCGCGTGCAACGGATCCGCAAGGCACTCGAGCCGCCGGGCGAAGCACGTGACGAGATCGCGGTGCTGTGCGACCTCGCCCGGCGGCTCGGCACCGACTGGGGCGAGCTCTCCGCCGAGCAGGTGTGGGATGAGGTGCGCGCGATGGCGCCGGCGATGTTCGGCGGGATGAGCTACGCGCGTCTGGAGCAAGAACAGGGCCTGCGCTGGCCGTGTCCCGACGAATCGCATCCCGGAACGATGTATTTGCACGAGCGGCTGTGGCACGAGCCGCGGTCCGGGCTGCCGGCACCGTTCAGCGTCGTCGAGCACGAGCTGCCGCTCGAGCAGGCCGATGCGGACTACCCGTTCGTTCTCACGACCGGGCGACGGCTGGCCGACTACAACACCGGCGTGCAGAGCGGCGGCTTCACCTCGCCGCTGCGCCGCTCCGAGTCGCTCGACATGCACCCCGACGACGTGGGGCGCTTGGGTTTCGCCGATGGTCAAAGCGTGCGGATCAGCTCGCGGCGCGGTTCGGTGGTGGCACCCGTGCGTACCGATCCGACGATGCAGCGCGGCCTCGTGTTCATGACGCCCCATTTCCAAGACGACGTGCGCGTGAACGAGCTCACGATCGACGCGACCGACCCCAAGTCGGGAACCGCCGAGTTCAAGGCTTGCGCCGTCAAGCTGGAGCCGCTCGAAGTCGTGCCCGAACGCGAACTGCGCGCCCACGCCGGCTCGGTGGGAGACTAGCCGCGATGGATCTCAAGCTGCTGAACGCAGAAGCGACGGCGGAGGAACGCGCCGCGATCGACGCAGCGCTCCTCGCGCCCTCGCCGATCGGTGCAAGCGGTATCTTCGCCAAACGCCACCTGCTGCTGCCCGCGCTCGAAGCGGCGCAGGCACGCGTCGGCTGGATCAGCGAAGGCGCGTTCACCTACATCTGCGCGACGCTCGAGGTCCCGCCTGCCGAAGCGTACGGCGTGATGACGTTCTACGCGCTGCTCACGCCGGCGCCGCGCGCGCGCCGGGTCGTGCACGTCTGCGAAGACGTCGCGTGCAAGGCGCGCGGTGCCGACGCGCTCATCGCCGAGCTCGAACGAGCTGCCGGTCCCGCCGCGCACCACGTCCCCGCGGGCGACCGCATCCTCATCGGCGACGACGACGTCGCCTGGCTTCCCTCACCGTGCCTGGGGCTGTGCGATCAAGCGCCGGCAGCGTTCGTGCAGATCGCCGGCGAGCGCCCCGTCGAGGAGCTCTTCGGGGACGTCACGGTGGACCGGCTGCGGGCCGCGATGGGCGGGGCGCTCGCGATCGCGCGCGTTCCGCGGCCCCGCTTGCCGCAGGCCGGTGATCCGTCGCTGCGGCTGCTGCGCCGCGTCGACGTCGCCGATCCGACGAGCTTGGACGACTACCGCGCCCACGGCGGCTACGAGGCGTTGCGCATCGCGCTGGAAATCGGCCCGGACGCCGTGATCCGGGAGGTGACCGATTCGAAGCTGATGGGCCGCGGCGGCGCTGCGTTCCCGACCGGCCGCAAATGGGATGCCGTCGCCAAGCAGCCGGTCCGCCCGCACTACCTGATCTGCAACGCCGACGAGTCCGAGCCGGGAACGTTCAAAGATCGCGCGATCATGGAAGGCGACCCGTTCGCGCTGATCGAGGCGATGACGCTCGCCGCCTACGCGACCGCGTGCGACTACGGGTTCATCTACCTGCGCGGCGAGTATCCGCTCGCGTACGAACGGCTCGCCAACGCGATCGCGCGCGCGCGTGCACGCGGGTTGCTGGGCGAGAACATCATGGGAAGCGGCTTCTCGTTCGACCTCGAGATCCGCAAGGGCGCGGGTGCGTACATCTGCGGCGAGGAGACGGCGATCTTCAATTCGATCGAAGGCTTCCGCGGCGAGCCGCGCAACAAGCCGCCGTTCCCCGTGCAGTCGGGCGTCTTCGGCAAACCGACCGCGATCAACAACGTCGAGACGCTGGTGAACGTGCTCGACATCGTGCGCTTCGGCGGGCCGGCGTTTGCCGCGATCGGAACCGAAGGCTCGACCGGGACGAAGCTGTTCTGCCTCTCGGGTCACGTCGCCGTTCCCGGCGTCTACGAAGTGCCGTTCGGCGCGACGCTGCGCGATCTCATCGAGCTTGCGGGCGGCGTCGCCGGCAGCGGGCGCATCCGTGCGATCCTGCTCGGCGGTGCGGCGGGCGTCTTCGTCGGTCCCGACGATCTCGACATGCCGCTCACCTTCGAAGGCGTACGCGCCTCCCAGGCGACGCTCGGTTCGGGCGTGATCATGGTCTTCGACGACACGGTCGAGCTGCTGCCGATGCTGCAGCGGATCGCCGCGTTCTTCCGCGACGAGTCGTGCGGGCAGTGCGTTCCGTGTCGCGTCGGGACCGTGCGCCAAGAGGAAGCACTCGCGCGCATCGCCGCGGGCAAGCCGCGCGGCGGCGTGGCGACGGAGATCTCGCTGCTCGACGAGGTCGGCCTCGCGATGAAGGACGCGTCGATCTGCGGCCTCGGACAAACCGCGTACAGCGCGCTCGAGTCGGCGATTCATCGCCTCGACCTTTTCGGGGAGCAGACCGGACGATGATCAGCATTCTGCCGCCGAAGGCACCCCCGCGAACGGTCGAGTTCGAGATCGACGGCATCCCCGTCCGCGCACCGGAAGGTTCGACGATCCTGGATGCCTGCCGTGCGAACGCGAAACAGGTGCCGACGCTGTGTTTCCTCGACACGCTGCATCCCGTCAACGTGTGCCGCGTCTGCGTCGTCGAAGTGGAGGGTTCGCGGGTATTGGTCCCGTCGTGCTCGCGCAAGGTCGAGCCGGGGATGAAGGTCCGCACCGATTCCGAGCGCGTCCGGCACAGCCGCAAGATGGTGCTCGAGTTTCTCGACTCGTCGGTCGATCTGAGCACGACGCCCGACGTCGCGGACTGGAAGGCGGCGTACGGGTGCGATAGCGAGCGCTACGGACCGCCGGCGCCGCTTGCGCCCGCCGGCACACGCGACCACGCGCACGCAGGGCACCACGACGCGCCCGATCCCGACTACCGCGCCACGGTCGCGCAACCGGTGAAGGTCGACAATTCGCTCTACGTGCGCGCGTACGAGAAGTGCATCTTGTGCTATAAGTGCGTCGAGGCGTGCGGGACCGATTTTCAGAACTCGTTCGCGATCGGCGTCGCCGGACGCGGCTTCGCCGCGCGCATCTCGACCGAGTTCGCGGTCGCGCTGCCGGAGTCGGCGTGCGTGTACTGCGGGAACTGCATCGCCGTCTGCCCGACCGGCGCGCTGATGGCCAAGCCCGAGTGGGACAAGCGCGCCGACGGAACGTGGGACGAGTCGCGGCAGACGCAGACCGATACGATCTGCCCCTATTGCGGCGTCGGCTGCACGCTCACGCTGCACGTGCAGGACAACGAGATCCTCAAGGCGACCTCGCCGTTCGATCAGACCGTCACGCGCGGCAACCTCTGCATCAAAGGCCGCTTCGGATGGCAGTACGTCCAGAACCGGCGGCAGGCAGAGCCGACCGCGTGATCGCGCAGGCGCGTCCGGACGACGGCGACGAGCGGGTCGCGTTCGAGGCCGCGCGCCGGCTGATGCTCGGCGCAGCCGCGCCCGTGAGCACCGAGGCGATCGCGCTCGATCGGGCGTACGGCCGCATCGTCTCACGTGCACTGCATGCCCGGGAGGATATCGTCCCGTATGCACGCTCGGCGATGGATGGTTACGCGGTGCGCGCGGCCGACACGAAAGCCGCCGGAACGCGGGGGGTCGCGTTGCGCGTCACCGGCGCTGCGTATGCAGGCGACCAACCGATCGTGCTCGCCGCGCGGACCGCTGTCGCGATCGCAACGGGCGCTCCTCTGCCGACCGGTGCCGATGCCGTCGTGCCGATCGAGCGTGTCCGCCACGTCGGCGGCGACGCCGTTCTCTCAGAGTCGCTGCGATCCGGCGCTCACGTGTTTCTTCCTGGTGACGACGCAAAACGCGGCGAGATTCTCGCTCGGCCGGGCGATGTCGTCACGCCCGGGCGCGCCGCGCTCTTGGCGGCCGCGGGGCACGCGCGGATCGGCGTGTATCGAAAGCCGCGCATCGCCGTCGTGTGTACGGGGGACGAGCTCGTCGCGGTCTGCGAGCGACCCGGACCGGGACAGGTGCGCAACAGCAACGCGACGATGATCGCCGCGCACGCGATCGGAGACGGAGCGGAGGTCGTCGAGATCGTCCACGTCGCCGACAAGATCGGCCTGCTGCGGAGCACGCTCGAGCGCGCGCTCGCGACGTGCGATCTGCTGATCACGACCGGCGGTGCGTCGATCGGCGAGCGCGACCTCGTGAAGAGTGCGTTCGTCACGCTGGGGGCGCGATTCGCGTTTCGTTCGGTCGCATTGCGCCCGGCCAAACCGACGGCGTTCGCGCGAGCGGGACGAACGCTGATCGCGGTGCTGCCTGGGAATCCCGCGGCGGCGTTCGTCGGCTACGTGGCGCTCGTCCGCGGCGTCGTGCGGCGTCTGGCGGGCCATCGCGTTGCGGTCCCGGCCGCCGTCACCGCGGCGTTGCGCGGAACGATCCGGGCGAAGGCCGATCGGCATTTCATCCTGTTCGGCCGCGTAGAGCGGGACGGCGCCGGGTTCTCGGTGGTGCCGCTGGACAACCAATGCTCGTCGCTCGTGCGAACGTCGGCCGGCGCGAACGGTCTCATCGTCGTCCCGCCCGGAAGTCCGAACCTCGCGGCGGGTGAGATGGTCGATGTCGAGATCTTCGACTGGGAAGCGCTTGGGAACGGCGGATAGCCGATCGAAGACGTGACGGAAGACGGCACTGGTCGCCCGACGCTGAATCCGGATCACCCGCTGTTCGGTCTGGGCTACGCGAAACCGGTGGAGCGCCGCGAGTACCTGCGCGTCGACGACGACGGCTTCTCTGCGGGGAGCGCAACCGTCGCCGAGGAGACGCCGGTCGCGCTTGTCTACAACGGCTGGCCGCACGTCGTCATGATGTGCACTCCGGCCGACATCGAGGATTTCGCGCTGGGGTTCAGCCTCACCGAGGAGATCGTTCCCGATTCCCGCGACGTTGCGAGCGTGCGCGCCGCGCGGTACAGTCAGGGAATCGAAGTCGCGATCACCATCCCGGCGTCGGCCTCTGACGCCTTGCGAAACCGCGGCCGTTTGCTGGTCGGTCGCACCGGCTGTGGATTGTGCGGCGTCACGACGATCGACGAAGCGCTGCGTCCGGGACACATCGTCGAGGCGCCGTTCGGGGTCGCCGCGGCGGCGATCTTTCGTGCCGGCGAGGAACTGCCCCGATGGCAAAAATACAACGAGGGAACCGGCGCGGTCCACGCCGCCGGATGGGCCACACCCGACGGAGCGGTCGTGCTCGCGCGCGAGGACGTCGGGCGCCATAACGCCCTCGACAAGCTGATCGGCGCGATGGTGCGCGACGACATCGATCCGGCGAGCGGCTTCGCGGTGGTGACAAGTCGCGCGAGTTACGAGCTCGTGCAAAAGTGCGCGGTAGCCGGCATCTCGCTGTTGGCCGCGATCTCGCGCCCCACCGGCCTCGCGGTACGGATGGCGGACGCCGCCGGGGTCACCCTCGCCGCATTACTTCGCGGTCACAGCGTCAACGTCTACAGTCACCCGGAACGTGTGCGCGCGGACGCGCCCAGGGCTTAGCCGGTCCGCCGTCGCTCCATCGCGTCGGCAGTCTCACGGTCGCGGTGATCCTCCGACGACCGCAGTCCCTCGATCGCACCGCGCACGTCTGCATCGGAACCGTCTTGGTCGAGCTTCCATTTGCCTTCGAGGCGCGCGATCGGGATCTCGACGCCGACGATCCCGCCCAGGAGCGCCGCGATGTACGATGCCGGCGCGTCCGTCACAGCCCAAGGGTCGCGGCGCGGCGCTTCCTGTTTCTCGGTCAGCCGCGTCACGATCGTACGCAGCGCGTCAGGATCGTCGATCACGCGCGGCCGTCCGTAGGCGTGCACGGCGACGTAAAGCCACGTAGGGACTACCTTCCCCGTCTCGCCCTTGGTCGCGTACCACGAAGGCGAGACGTACGCGTCCTCGGCGCGGAAGACGATCATTACCTCGCTGTCGTGCCGCAAAGCCCGTGACTGGGCGTTCGCGCGCGCAAGGTGGCAGGTGAGCGTGCCGTATGGTCCCGCATCCGAGTCGAGCAGCATCGGCACGTGACTCGCCTGGAGGCCTTCGGAATCCGACGAGACGAGCACGCCGAGGCGCGCGCGGTCGACCATCGCGTGCAGCACCCCGAGATCATCCTCGCGAAAGGGTGGCGGAATATACACAAGATGCCTCTGCCGCTCAGGCGCGCGCGGTTCCTGGTAACTCACGAACGTCCTCGACTGCGCCGGCGTTGTGACGGGGCGCTCTGGATTGCCGCTGACGTCGAAGAGCCCAACTTGGACGGTTCCCTGCACAGGGATCCCACTTGCCTGACTCTCCCCCAGGCGCGCTTCCCATGAAGGACTGGGTCTGCGAGGTTGCGGAGAATGCTGACTACACCGCGGGAGTTCGGTCTACGAAGGGTCCTTTCTCCTTCGTCGAGATCCCGCGCGACAATCTCGGCGCGCAGTGCATCAAGCTTTGCGTCGACAACGAGACCCAATGCGTCTCCGCGAGAAGGCCTCTGACCGAGTCTCGGTCTTTTGTTGTGTCGCGCGAAGTTCGTGACCAAACCCGTGACCAGTTTGCCACGGCCACCTAAAGAAAAAACCCCGCCGTAGCGGGGTTTGGATTGGTAGCGCCAACGGGAGTTGAATCCGGCTCGTTCAGGCGGTCCTGCCCGCCGACGCTTGGGCCGTCAGTCTAGAGCCGTGTCGCCACCCGCCGTATTGTCTACTATGTGCCCAAAAGGTGACCACGGTCGGCGTGAGATAGAGGCCCCAAACGAGCCCAAGGTCGGCGCAGCGTTCCCGGACCGTGCTACAATATTATTCGCTGAGGTCGCTGATGCTGCGCGAATTCCTGGCTAAGCTCTTCGGTTTGGACTCGCAGCCCGAGTTCGAACTAGAAAACGGCAAGCCCAGATGGCAAGCCGCTCCATGGTATGTAGAATTCCTAGCTAAGCTCTTTCGCGTGGACTCGGATCCGAATCTTGCAGTCCCGAAAGACGGAAGGCCGACTTGGGAGCCGTCACGGGCCCTCGTGTCTAGTCCCACGCGAGCCCCATAGTGACGGCCAGACGGCCGAAGTCACAAGGCCCGCTTCCACAACCACGCGCGCTTGTTTGCCTCGCTGGCGGGGGGGCTGCTGTCCGAGTTGTCTACGTATCCCCGAAGAGGCGCATTGGTGTTCCCGCTCGGGTCACGAAACTGATGATCGAATCGCGGTCCGGCCTCGCCGAACGGCTTGGTGTCTCGACGTAGCATTCGTTGCGCGCGATCATGGGTTGTAACGCCTCGTTCATGAATCGGTAGAACGACGTGCTTGTCAGCACGAACTCGCGGATCTCCGCCATGTCTACATTGCGGCGATTCAAGAACGCCGCGCTGATTTGTCGCTGGAGCGGTGCGTAGTCCGGACACGGCTCGATTAGCATTGGACCGAGCGAGTAGGTGTAGTCGCTGAACGTGAAGTTGCCCGACTTGTCCACCTCCCACATCGCCTGCTTCATGACTTCGAGGCCGCGAATGTTCTTCGTCGCGAACACCAGAAAGTAGTCCGTCGCATTACGGGCATTGCGCATCTCGAACGCGACGACGTAGTTCGCGCCAGCGCTGATGAAACGCTCCTTGAAGTAGTTGACCGTCTCGCGCTTCCGCTCTGCCCCGTTCAGGGCGCGCAGCGTTTGCCAGTCCGGTTGGCCAAACATGAGGTTTAGGTGTTCTTCGAACTCGGGCGTAGTGAGAAAGCGATTCATCTCCTCGTACATGAATGTGAAGAGTATCTCGCTTCGTTCTGGGGCGAGCAATAACCGCAGCAGGTCGAACGGCATGTCTTTAACGCCGAACGGGTCAATGAAGTAGAAGATCGGGCCCGAACCCGATGCTCGATTCATGAGCCGAGTGTGTACGTCGGCTATCTTCTCGTCGTAACGGCCGTATAACGTTTCAATCTCTATTGCGCTTACGCTGGGGTGGGCGGCGCGGAACGTCGCGCAACGGTCCACGAGGTGCTCGTAGCGTCGCTTCTTCGCTTCAATGAATACCGTCGTGAGCTGGCCCGGCTTGAGCGGCCCCGGCGCCAGGAACTGGCACGCGATGTCGAGCGCGACGATGGGTGAACCGGGTTCTCCCCCCGCGTATTCACCTGGACCCGCGAAGCAGTCGACGTACCCGAGCCGTTTGTTCCACCGCGCCATGATCGGCAGCCAACGCCTCAGGTACCGTCGCAGTATCTCGTGCTTCGCGGCCGTATGGGCTTCCAGCGGCCATAGTTTCGCGCGCGACTTCGAGGCGCTTAGGCCTGGTGGCGACACCCCGTCCATCGCAGAGAAGTGCCGGCAGCCCTAGACTGCCATGCCGAGGCGACCGCCGGTCGCTGCGCTCCGCGCGCGTTCGATCTCTCGCGGCGCCGCGAGGCCGGGTCGCGAGACCGGCATCTCGTCCCATGTACGCTCGTCCAACAGACGGCCAGTTCGCGCTTTATGCCACTGCTTGAAGAAGAACGCGACGTGGTTCTCGATGCAGCGGTCGCGTACATCGCGGACCCATTGCTCCTCGATCGGCCGTCGCTTCGGGCCGGACTCGCCGCCTACGATGACCCAAGCGATCCCGTTGAGCGGAACGGCGTCGATCGGGCCGAGCATCGGTTCGACCGAAAGAAATCTGACATCCGCGTTAATCTTGGCGAGCATCGCTGCGCGCCAACCGGTCGCGTTATTTTCGACGCTCGTCCCGAGCCAGATGTGCGAAGGCACCCGGCTTGCCCCGTATCGCTCGTGGATGAACCGGACCATCCGTTCTGGGCGCTTCGTGAGCACTTGGTAAACATGCCTGTCGATCCGCTCCATCACTTCGAAAACGCGTGCGATGTACGAATCGGGGATGGCGCGGTGGAAAAGGTCGCTCATCGAGTTCACGAAGACGAAGCGCGGCTTCTTCCATGCTTCGGGTTTGCCGAGCATGTTAGCGCGAAGCTGCACGTCGAAGCCGTGCTCAAAGTAGTGGCCGTTGATTCCGCGGAAGCGTTCGGAAAATCGCAAGGCATAGCAATGGTCGCAGCCAGGCGACACGCGCTCGCAACCGGTGCTCGGGTTCCATGTCGAGTTCGTCCACTCGATCGCGGTCGCTTCGGCCATCGGTTCTCCTCGCTTAAGGGCGTTCTAGCCAGCGGTTCGAACGCCCTCGACCCAGCGAACGCGCCGCTGCGGCGAGCTTTTTTTCCGGCTTCACCGGCCGCGCTGCACGCGGCTGTCGTGAGCGCGGCGCTCTAACGCCGGTTTGTGTTGGTGTACGTATCGATCCGTCAGGGGAATGCGAAACTCGGCCATGCCGCTCGCCGGAGAGTAGATCACGTCCTTTCGAACGAGCTGGTTACGAATGGAGCTGATCGTTTCCGACGTTGTGCCGAACTGCGCGGCAATCTCGCCCACCGTATGTGGACCCGGGCCAAGATCCGCCATTGCGAGGACGTACGAGCACTCACGTGGTGTCAGCAGCCGAAAGCGCGCGTCATAGAAGTCGTCCTCAAGGAGCCGACGCATGCCGGGAATCGCGCGCTCGACGTCACCCTCGGTGATCGCATCGCCGCGGTGAGCGAGCCACGCTGCAGAAGCGTACTCCTGAATGAAATAGGGGTAGCCGGCGCTCTCCTCTGCAAGACGCTCGAGGGCAGCCGGCGCAATGTGGACGCCCCGTTCTCGCGCTGGTATCGCGATCGCGTCTTTTGTCTCGTCTACGGTGAGCAGGTCGAGACGAAAATAGCGCCAGCGCTCGGTGTACGTACGGACTTTGTGCAGGTGCTCGCGGCTACCGGGAAGCCCGGCCGCGAGGAGATATGCCGGGCGCTTCGTGTTCGCCGTAGCGTGAACAAACGTCACGACGTCGCGGAGGCCGTCGACGGGACCGCTTTGCACTTCGTCGATCGCGAACACGAGGTGCCGCCCGTTGTGCCGCGTAGCGTCGTTGAGGTCCTCGAGCGCGTTCACGAGGTCGGGCGTCTCGTGCTGCGGCGCACTAAGGGAGACGGCGCCGAGGTCGTTGGGCAGTTCGTACGAGGCTCGCGGCAGCGCGTCGATAATCTTCTCGAAGCCGATCCGAAGCTTCTGCGGAAGTGAAGCGGACGCTTTAGCGGCGCGTTCGATTCCGCGTCGCATTGTCGATGCGAACGGTTCGCTCGCCGAAGGCTCGATCGCGATGATGACGGCGTTCGTATTCGCTGCCTCCGCGACGCAGCGACGGAGCAGCGCCGTCTTGCCCATGCCACGCAGGCCGGTGAAGACGATCGGCTGTGCCGGAGCTCCGCTCTCGGAAAGGTTCAGCGAGTAGCGCGCGGCGCTGCTCTCTGCATCGCGGCCGACGAGCGCGGGTGGCTCGCTGCCGGGCGCGGTCCGAAACGGGTTATCGAGCTGGTCGCTCATCGGCTAAGCGACGCAAGCGTGTCAAACGTGACAAAACCTTCATGCACCTGTCAAGCCTGTCAAAGGTGGCCTCGGTCTGTCAAGTCTGACAACTTTTCCCGCGGCCCCCGAGGCGGGCGTCCCGCTGCGATCCCGGGCGGCAAGAAGGCGCCCAAACTCCCTGCACGGGCGCCCCCCGGGACGCGAAGCGAGTCTGGAAGGGCCTCCCGCGGCCTAAAGCCGGGTCTTAGGCGACGTCCTGCCTCTCGGCAGTCGCGGTGGCAAGCATTGCGCGCGCCCGCGCTTCCCCGATGCCGTGGTGGGCGCCGGCGCACTCGCACTCGCATACGCCGCCCTTCGCCTCCCAGCAGCCCTTACGGCAGCGCTTCCCGGCGACGTACCGGCCGGTCAACGTCTTCAGCGACTCGAAATAGAGTCCGCAGTCGCAGATGGGATCCCTGACCGGGTCCTCTTCCGCGTCGCGATCCATCGTCGACCACCATACGTGCGTTTTCGCGCACCGAAGCCGAACGCGTACGGTATTCGGACTCTCGCCCGCGACCGGTACGCCGCCGCCTCGCCGGCCGCGTCTCAGCGCTCGTTGCTGACGGCCGACGGTTTCCCGGCGTTTGGCCGCGGCGCGTCCGCGCGGCGTCCGCAAAGCGGCGCACCGTCCGCAGATAACGCCGAGCGGGAGTGATTCGCAATTCGGACAGCCCACGTGATGGGGTCTCCCTATGGCTATCGCAGCGACGGCAGGTGCCGATCATGCGCTGCAACCGGTGGACGTCGCATCGGCTCGGAGTCTGTGGCCGTCGTATCGTTCGTCCACCGCGTAGGTTGAAATGGCGTGTATTTAACGCCGTTAATTATACCTATTATATCATTTGCACGAAATGAGTTTCAACCCTCACGTAATTATGTAAAGTCAGGGCTGGGCAAGCTTATCATCCGCCGGCGAATATTCCGGAGCACGCGCGATAGTGCCACCCTGCTGGCATTCCGCAGCGATACACTCCGGCAGAATGGGTGAAGGTCGCTTCGTCGCCGAGATTCGGATACGGTGGTCACCTACCAACGAACGCAAGGCCCTCGCGCGTATGGCAACAGCGCAGGCGCTCGCGAACGAAGTGCTCGCGGAATACCTGCGCCGCGCAGAGGCCTATCGTCGGGATCTCTTGGTTGCGGAAACCGGCGGGTATCCGTTCTTCATACAAGAGTACGCATCGATGGTGTGGATGTTTACCGAGGGTGCGACGATCGGTGTCCGCGACATAGAGGGTCGTATCGCGGGGATTCGCACTGATCTCGATGAGCAGTTCTACGCGCCGCGGTTCGCTCGCCTCACCGAACGCGAGTGAGCCTACGCGCTGGCGCTGTCATCTCTCGGCGAGGGAGAACATTCGGTCAACGACGTCGCAAGCGCACTCGGTTCGCGATCGAGCGCGGTCAGCTCCATCCGGAACCAACTGATAAAGAAGGACGTCATCTTCGCTTCGGGCCCTGGCTTGGTCGAGTTTCGAATGCCGCTGACCGATCGCTTCATCGAGCGAAACATGGGGTCGCTCGAACGGCGGGCACGTCGATCCGAATGGGGCCGGGGCGGCGGCCGCTAGCTACGATACGCGCCAGCAGGGCGACACGTCGACGCCGCGCGCGGCCGCCAATCATGAGACGCGTTGGCGCGCTTCAGCGGCGTTGCAGGCGGCGCAGGTCGGTAGGCGCTTGCGGATGCGCGGTTCGACGACGATCTCGGCACAGACCGTGACCGCGAAGGCGTCACCACGAACGCCGTCGCCTTTGACCCGAGACCAAGCCCCCGCGCGCGCAACGCACAAGGCTCGGTTGTTCGTAAGCGCGTGCTGGCTCTCGGGACGTCCCGGGCCGTGCCCGGCTACGGCTGATCGGCGAGTGCGTTGCAAAGGATGTAGGCGCTGCGCGATCGCGACGTCAGTGGTCGGCGGATTCGGCAGATCTGATACTGCCGGTCCTGCGGATCCGTCTGCGCACCGAGAACGGTGACGCGCTCGCCCACAATCGCGGTGTCCATGCGACGTGCCGCCGATAGCGTGTGGTAGATCCGGCGAGCGCAGGCATCGTCGCACTCGGACGGCGTCACGACTGCGTAGTACGTCTGGTAGGCGCTGACGTCGCTGAAGACCGGGGCCGCATCGCGCCCGGCGACACCGCCCTGGGCGCCATTCCCGAAAAGGATCCGGGCGGTGCTGATGTCGCCGTTCTGAATGGTCGTGCTGTACGGGAAGCGAGGAGCAGCCTCGCCGGTGGACGTGCCGGCCAGCGCGATCAGCGCGCTCAGTGCCAGGGAAACCCGAAAGCCCATTCGCCTCGGATACGGAGGCCAGCAAGCTAGGCTCCTGCTTTCAATGGCCCCCCACTTCAGCACCGGACCGGGTGGATACCGAGCCACAAGCGTAAGTACGACTACGTTGCCAACGCGGTAGGAATGTGGTAGCGTAGCGGTATGAAACGATCAATATCGCTTTCGGACTCCGCCGACACACGGCTCGAAGCCGTGGTCAAGGCGCATGACGCGAATCCTTCGGTGGTGTTGGAAGCGGCGTTGCTTCACTTCGTCGAGCTTCCGGCGGCCGAGCAGCAGCGCGAGGTTCGTCATCTGCAGCAGGCCCGGCAGGCGACGACGCGCGACGGGTGGATGCGGGTCTTTTGGCAGGCGCTGGCCGACGAGTTCGACGTCCGCGATTTTGATTGGACGGGCCAGGGCAACGTCCTCACGCCGCGCCAGCATCGCGGCTTCAGCATCGTGTACCTCTTCGATGAGCGTAGTCCGAGCGCGGGGCCGATCTACGTACATGCGTTCCAGAGTCCGGTCGTGGACGGCCGCGCAATGATCCAAAACTGGACGTACACGAAAGAGTATCCGGTATTCAGCGCCGCGCGTGAGGTTGCGAAGTGGATCCGTGAAAACGAGCCGGCGGCTGCGCCGGCCGTGTGACCTGCGCGCGCGTCGCGGCCAGCTACGGCTGCTCGGCGAGAGCGTTGCAGAGGATGTAAGCGGTACGCGATCGCGACGGCGACGACCGCCGGATTCTGCATATCTGGTAATGCTTGTCCTGCGGATCCGTTTGCGCGCTCAGTACGGAAACGCGCTCGCCGACGATTGCCGTGTCCATCCGGTGCGCCGTTAGGAGCGTGCGGTAGATTCGTCGGGCGCAGGCATCGTCACAGTCGGAAGGCGTTACGACCGCGTAGTACATTTGGTAAGCGCTAAGGTCGGTGAAGACCGGCGCCGCGTCATGGCCGGGGACGCCCCCTTGCGCGCCGTTGCCGAACAAGATGCGTGCGGTGCTGATGTCCCCGTTCTGCACGGCCGTGCTGTACGGGAACCGAGGACCGGCTATGGACGTCGACGTGACGGCAAACGCCACAAAGGCGGCCGGTGCAAACCATGCTGAGAAGCGCATTTGGGCCGATAGGGACGCATGGGTTGGGCCTCCTGCTCTAAGAGGTGCCGCAGAGACCCGCTTCCGGCGGCATCTGACGCGGCGACGCCGTAGGGCCAGGCTGTTCGCGGGTCGAACAGACGTTCGCAATGACCAGGCAAGACCCGCCGCCTCAACCGCCGCCCGCGCCGCCGGCGCCAACGCCGTTGACCGTTCAGGTACCGTTGCGCGAAGGGAACCCGCCCCCGCGCCCTCGGCCGCCGCGGTAGCGAGCGACGCTTCTGCGAGCGATCCTCGCGCTGGCGCGAGATATAGGCGCGGCTTTCGAGCAAGGGCGGCAATCCGCGGCTGCGGCACCGCCGACGATTCAAGACGAGCCGCTACCGCACGACGCTCTTGCAGACTATCGCTACGCCGTCGATCTCATGCTGCGCCGTCGCGACAACGAACGCGACCGACTGGATCGCATCGAAGCGAAAGTAGCGCCCATCATCGCCGGTACGATTGCAGCACTCGGACTGTTCATCGACAAGTCGTCGTCCTTGCTCGACGTCGCTGTCGGCGCGCTCTATCTCATTCCGCTGTTTATGTTGTTCCGAATCTTTCGGACTTTCTGGTATCTCGATGTACCTGATCCGGCGATCTTCGCGCAGACGTGGCAGCGTTGGCCGCAGACATTCTTAAAGTCGGTGTTCGAAGGCACGTCGTTGGCGATCGCGAGCAACAGCGATACCATCGACACGAAAGCTCGGCAGCTCAATGGTGCCATGATTTGGGTTTACAGCATTACCGTACTCGTCATCGGGGTTCGACTCGGTGAAGTGCTCATCCCGAAAGGAATCCAGTATGTCCAAAGAGCCAACCCCGTCGCAAGCCCAACCCAGCGCGCACGCCCAAACGCAAGCCCCCGCCCCGCCTCCACCCCCCACGCCGCAGTCCGTGCTTCAGCCCGTCCGTAAGAGCGGCGAAGTACCGCGATCGGAACCGGGGAAGACAACGAAATAACTTAGACTCGACGTGGTTGACGCTCGGCGCTCGGGGTCATGGACCTGCGAGCGCCGACGCCGCCAGCGTTCAGTTTCAGTCGCCGGGACGTTCTCGATGACGGGATGCAAGACCGCAGCCGCGTCATCTGCCGCCACCCATGTCGTTCAACCCGGGCCAAAGCCTAATCGTTCGCCCGCGAGTAGGCGCCGCGCGCGGAGCGCTCATCATCTCCACCGCGCTTGCCAGGACGCGCTTCGAAGGCCCAGGCGGCGCATGATGGCGATGTTGCCAATTTTCGGGCGAACCGTGTCGATGAGCGCAACGCGAATGGCTCGCGTTCGGCAATAATTTGCCGGCGTCCCAACAAGCTCAAGACGCCGTCGAATCGCATTGTAAATCCCCTTGGTCGTAAGTCGCTCCTGTGTCGCTCGAGCATTGCAATCGGTAACGCAGAAGAGCGGTCCGGGAACGGTGTTTCGGCAATGCGCATGCACGGCCGCGAGAGCGATTCCGGTCTTGCCGGCGGTGATTGCAAGGCGACGTCCCTCGATCGAAATGGCCGCTGAGCCGCCCTGGTCCTCGTAGTCCGCGCGATTGAGCGCCCGCATTTGGCCGGGCAGCGCGCCCGTCACGAGAGAAATCGCGAGGAGGGCTGCGTCGCGCCTGCCGCGTGCGGTTGATTCGCAGCTTTCAATTGCCATAACGACCCAGGGAATCGGGATAGGCGGGGTTGACGCAGTCGAGTATCGCCGCAGGCCGCGCGCGAACTCGACCAGATGGCGGTCGCGGGCGATGTCGCGCCAATGTCGATGGCGGAACATCGACACGATAGCGGCGAGGGCAATCAGTTGCGTCGGCGGCGCTAATGTGTCCAAGCTGACCACCCAGCGGGTGACAGCGCTCGCGGGGCACGGCAGCCTAATTCCCCAGCGATGGCACCAGGCCTCGAAAGCGTCCCAGTACCGTTCGTAGATCTCTGCGGTGCGCTCGTTCATAGCCCAAGCGCCTCGCTGAAGTCCTCCGGGCCGTCAGCGCGGATGTAGCGGAAGAGAGTGCGCTGGGTGGCGTGCCGGGCGTGGCGCCGCGTTTCTTCGTCACTCACACCCACCTTGTGCAAGTTCGTCAGCGCGCCGACCCGAAGTCCGTGCGAGGCGAAGTCCGCCGGGTCGGCACCGATTGCTGCAAGGTGCTCTTTCAGGATGAGCGAGGAGTTCCGGCCCGCGGTCGCGCCGCGATGGAGGAGCACTCTGCCCGATTTGTGGACGGCGCGAATGAACGGCCCTTCATTCACGAAAGCCGACCACGCGAGGATGGCCGCGCGCGGGCATAGGCGATCGTGGCGGGCCGGCACGTAGACCGTCTCCGGACGAATCGACATTTTTGAGCGCTGAATCCGCAGTCGAACCCGATTCTCTTCAACGATTATGTCGGACCAGTCCAGAGCTGCCAACTCGCTGCGCCGGAGCGCGCCAAAATACGAAACGAGCAGCACAGCCCGGTCACGCTCGCGCTTAGGCGAGCGCAGCCGGTCGATGCGAGCCACGAGCAGCTCGAGTAATTCAATCGGGACGCTGCTGCGCGGGGTGGGTTCGTAGGCCCGGCGTAGGCGGTTCATGAGGCCGTGCAACTCATGATCGCCTAGGCCCGTCAGCCGGCGCGCCGCATGGTAGCGCGATCGCACGCTGCCCGGATTCGTGAGTGCGAGCTCCATCATTTGCGCGCGTAAGGTAGCGCGCTTCTGCGGATCGAGATTGCGCGCAGCACACCACTCCAGATACCAGCGCTGCTGGTCGGCATACGATCGGTGCGTATTCTCACTTAGCCCATTGCTGATGACGCGATGGACCTCGTCATCGAGGTGATCGCAAACGGTGTGCGCGGGTGCAGGATCATATTCGAAGGCGACCCGCGGTGCATGGCGTCGTTGGGATGCTGCAGACTCCTCGAGTCCCGCGAGAAGGGTGCGCAGTTCGGCGATCGCCGACGCCGGAATTCGGCGCATTATCCCACTCGCAATATCCTGCCGAAAGGCGGGCTGGCGAGGTGGGGTTTGGGGAGGGGTTTGGCGCGGTGTGCGGGCCGCCGGGCGGGGCGAGCGCGGGGCTGTTATAGGAAGCCAGTTCGCCATTGTGGTCCTCCGGTTTTCCGGACCACCCGCTATCAGGCGTACCGGAAATCTTAGCACGACTGCGGCGAAAACGGAAGACGCTTCCGTGTGCCGATTTAGGAAGAGTTTTCGGAAGTCTAGAACGCTCCCGACCTCACGGGACCGCACCCGACCGTATCCGAGACACCTCCATTGTCTCACCCGTGACCATCCCAGCCGGCATTACACCGGCCTTGCACGACGCAAAAATGCAACCCACTGGTGTGCCACGAGGAGGGAAATGCGTAAGGCGGCCGCGAGCGAGAAACCCTTGGTCTATACCGTCGACGAGGCGGCACGCCTGCTGCGCATGTCACGCCAAACCGTGTACGAAGCTGCACGGCGAGGCGAGGTTCCCTCGATCCGCATCGGACGACGGGTTCTCGTCCCGCGCGCCGGCCTAGAAAGGCTTATCGGCTCGCCGGACTAGGCCGCAGTGTGCTCGCGCAGGAACTTGTCGACGAGTTTGAGCGCTGCCGCAAGGTACTTGCGCAAACCGTGCGCTAGGTGCAGGGCTGGACCCATGGCGGCCTCGGGCGTCTGCGCCGCGTTAATCGTCGGCAAGCCGACGTCGGCCGCTAACGCGTTGAGCGAGAGGTCCAGGCAGTACGCCAGTCGCGCGATGGTCGAGAACCGCGGCTCCTTCGCCACCCCCGATTCCAACTCCGAAAGCTGGGTGGTGGAGAGGCCTGCCTGGCGCGCCAGCGCCGTGACGGAAAGACCGCGTTTTTCGCGTGCCCTCTTCAGCACCGTGCCCAGGCTCTTTGCCACGTCGGCGGCTTGCCTCTGATACGGAAGGCAACCTGTGAGGAAAAGCTAATACATGGGCGTACAAGAAAGCGGACATACAACGGGTTTCTGTGACCATCGACGCACTCCCCGGAGGCCACGATGAAAGCTTCCATCAGTCAACGCTCGCCCGGCAGTTGGAGCATCCGCATCGACCTGCCGCGAGATGAGTCGGGACGACGCCGCCAACGCCGAATCACGCTGCGCGGCACGCGCAAAGATGCGGAGGTCGCCGCCGCCCGCCTCGTCGTACGCGCATCGCAAGCGAGTCTGACCGATGGACGCATGCCGGCCGCGCGGATGTTCGCCGCGTGGCTCGAAATGCGCGCGCCGCGCGTCGAGGCGGCGACCTTGGCGCGCTACCGCGGGATCGTGCGGCATTACCTCGATCCGGCCTTCGGCGCGTTGCGGTTGGACCATATTACCCCTTCGGCGATCGAGCAGGTAACGCTGCAGTGGCTTTCCGGGAGGCGCCGCGACCGCAAGGCGGGCCGGCTAGCGCGGCGCACCGTGCGGCACAATCTAGAGACACTGCGCGCTATTCTGAACGTTGCGGTGCGACAGGGCTACCTGGACACCTCCCCCTTTGCGCGTGTCGATCTGCCCAGAGTCGACCGCACGGTGCGCACGGGCTTCGAGCTCACGGACATACGGGCGCTTATCGACGCGTTGCACGGCTCGGAGCTCGCTGAACCAACGATCGTCGCGGTCGGAACCGGCTTGCGCCGCGGCGAGCTCCTCGCGCTGCGTTGGCTCGACGTCGATATTAACGCGCGAACACTCTTTGTTCGACGGTCCCTGGAGTTCGTCGAGAAAAAGCCGCACTTCAAGTATCCGAAGACCCCAGGATCGGAACGAGCGATCCCGTTACCGCAGTTCGTAATCGATGCACTCGAGCGGCACCGCGCAATGCAACGCGCGCAGTATGCGCTGCTCGGCGTCGACGAGACTACCGATGGGCTAATTTTCGACGAGCTTGGCGCACCCTGGAATCCCGCGCGCTTTAGCATGCGGTTCTACCGCCTTCTTCGGCAGCGCAAGGCTCCCGTAATGCGTTTTCACGACCTTCGCCATGCGTTTGGATCGCTCGGTTTAGAAGCCGGCACGAACTTGAAGGTTATCAGCACGCATCTTGGTCATAGTTCGATTAAGACAACGGCTGACCGTTATCTGCACGTGCTTCAGCGTGCTCATCTGGAAGCCGCCGATCGCCTCGATCAATTGTTCGATACTCCATGAACCATCCGAAAGCGGTCTGCGCCTAATAGTCGCGGTCAGCAGGAAACTCAATTCTAGGCCTTTGGTGCACCGCCGTGATGGCCGGCGATCCGGACCTGCCCAGACTACACGGGCGGCTCAATCCAGCCACTCCCGGAACCTGTCCGATTCGGTACCAAGCCTTGGAGCGTTCGAAAGTAAGCGCGCGTCGCTCGAAGTAAGGCTGCGTAAGGTCCGACGTTCACTGGGGCTAACTTTGGGCTGTCCGAAAAACACCGCGCGGCGAGGTGTCACAACTTGTCCGCTGGCGCGACTTCTCTCGTGAACGCCGACACGGCTCGGCATCTCTCGAGGAGTCAGTATGCATACAAGGTTCACGATCGATGTCGATGGCCGGCCTCACGAAATCCACGACCACTCGGTGACGGGGCACCGGATCAAGGAACTCGCCCACCGCCACGAGGGCTCAGTTCTTCGCCTTGACGGCGATGATCGTCATCACGTACGGGATGACGAAACCGTTCACGTGCATGACGGCGAGCGCTTCGTCATCGAACACGCACACCACGAGAACCACGATGAAGACGGGCGGGGACAAAAGCACGCCATCGTCATCGAGGTTGATGGAAAGCGGTACGAGGCCCCCAAACGCGAGATGACCGGCTCTCAGATTAAAGCGCTCGCCCACAAGCCGCCGGCGAACTCTCTTTATCTCATCGAAACGCACGACGGCCGCCCCTTCCGCCGCGAAATCGTTGACACCGAGACATTGCGCCTCCATACCGGAGAGTGCTTCGCGACGCAGCCGCCCGTCGGGAAGACGAGCTGATGCCGCTCGCCCCTGAGGATCAGCGTGCTCTCGAAACGCTCTTCGGGCCGGGCGTCCAAGAACAAACCGAACTCGGGCTGCGGCTCATTGTTCTTCCGACGGTTGCGCTACCGCCAGGATGCAACCCAAATATTTCTATGGCCATCTACGTCGCCTCGACGTTCCAAAGCTACGATAGTCGGCTGTACTTCGAGGCGCCGATCACGCTCGCGTCCGGGATCTGCCCCCCGACGACGGCAGCGGTGTTATTGGGGCGCTCGCTCTACGCGGCGAGCATCCAGGGCGTATCGCCGAGCCTGCCGCCCCACCAGGCGATTCTCGCGCATCTCGAGCGCTACAAGGCTACCTCGTGAAGACCGTGCTGCGCGCAATACGGGACCGGCTGGCCGGCTTCTGGCCAGCAAGAGGCACCCAGCCGCAACCGACCGGCCCGGCCGAGATACGGCTCCATCTCCCGCGGTGTCTGCGGGAGTCGTTGGCAGCGCAAACCGTTCCGCGCGTCGCCTGCCCCGAACCGCTAGCTCTGCTTCGCCTGCGGTATGCGGGCGAAGAGCGTCGGGATGTCATCGTGGCGGTCGGCGTGTTGCCCTTCGCCGAGGAGGCGTACGTCGAAGGCGACGCCGGCGCCAACTTCGACACGCGGTGGCTGATAGCGCGCGCGAACGACGAACTATTCACAAACTGCGGACTGATGTTGGTCCACAGTCACGGCGGTCGCGGGACGCCCGACTTCAGTTGGACCGACCGCCGCACGAACCACGACGTCATGGCACCTCTCGCGATCGGCGTGGCCACCGCCCCCTATGGGGCAATGGTGCTCAGCACCGATGGTCAGTACGCCGTCGTGACGACCTCGGCGGGCCTGGCTCCGGCAACTGTAATAATTGTTCCAGACGCCACAACCCGCTTGGACCTGTCAGCATGATAGATGCGAGCAGGATGAGTTTTCTCGGCCCGGGCCTTGACCGACTCGCGGCCGCGACCATCAGCGTGGTCGGGGCCGGCGGCGGCGGATCCCACGTCGTGCAACAGCTCGCGCATCTCGGGGTCGGAACGGTCGCCATCATCGATGCGGACGGTTTGGAAAGCTCGAACGTCAACCGGGTCGTCGCCACGCACTACCGCGATTTGGGGCGGCCTAAGGCTGAGATATTGGCAGCCAATCTTGCCGGGCTCGGCGCCACGCTCGTACCCGTGATTGCTCGCGCAACGAGCGCCGAGGGGCGACGGTGGATCGAGCGTAGCGATTTGGTCATCGGCGCCGTCGACGGAATGCGATCACGCGACGCGATCGAGCGACTGTGCCGCGCCGCAATCGTTCCATACCTCGATATCGGTCTGTCGATCGTTCTTGACGAAGCGGGCCACGTGGCGGGCATCGGCGGCCAGGTCTTCACGTCGTTACCCGGCGGACCGTGCATGCGGTGTGCCGAGATCATCACCGACGAACGGCTCGCGGCGGATCGCGAGGAGTACGTCGCGGGCGCGCCTGAGCAGCAAGTGGTCTCGATGAACGGAATCCTCGCCTCACAAGCGGTTACCGGCGCCATCGCGTTGCTCACCGATTTTGCGCCGGCGTTCCCGATGCCGCCCTGGCTTCAATACGATGGACTCCTCCACGAACTCAAGACGCCAAGCGTCCCTCTCTTGGGTCCTTGCCCTCATCACTCACTGGCACTGGCGGGATGGCTCGTACCGTTGCCGCCGAAGAGGGTCAAATCTTGAGCACGCTTCGGGACGAGATCGAGGACGCAATCGATGAGGCGCGCAGCCTGTCGCTGCGTCCACTCTCCTTGGTCGTCGTCCGCCTGGCTCTTTCCCGCAACCGGAGATTCAGCGTCGCTGAACTGAACATGGTTCGCGATGAAGTGATGTTCGCCGTCGGCAAACAACTGGGAACTGGGGCTACAACGCCGACCGTTGCGAACCAACTCGGCCGGGTCGTCGAGAACAAGGTCCGAGACCTCCAGCGGGCAGCATCCGTCGAGCGCAAGCATTTCGAGCCCGGCGACAACACCAAGCTGCTTGAAGAGATTGTCGCACGCGACGAGGTTCACGGGGAGGTGGCCGATCGTGAAGCGTGTGAGCGCATCATGCTGGCACTCGAAGAACTCCGCCAGACTAACCGCCGATATTATGAAGCTATCCGCGCCCACATAGACGGATTGAGCGTTTCTCGGCACCTCACGCACCTCTTTGGAGAACCCGTCACGGAAGACACGTCGCGCAAGGTCCTGCAGCGTGCCCGCGAGCGCTTCTCCGGAATCCTGGCCGCGCGAGCGGAGGAAGCATCATGAATCCGAGCGACGACATGCTGAAAATTGCGCTGGCGTTCGTCGAACAGCCAGATGAATCGCAGCGCGTGAAGATGGCCTTTGCGGCCATCAGCTGTGCCCCACTCAGCGCGCTTATCCACAAAATGCTCGATGATACGCCGGGAACAACGCTAAAGGGCGCACTCACGCGCATCGCCGATCTAAACCAGGGACGCATCACAGATCTTGATGCTCCGGACTTCTGCTCGTACATTATCCGCAAGACGGGAATCACGGACCAGGTGCTCGATAGCTGTAAGCGCGCATTGAGAAGCTACCATATCGCACAGTCAATGGTGACGTCATCAACCGGACTGTTGATGGCTGCACGTACCGACGACGGCAGCGCACGTACCGCTATGCCACCAGAAGAAATACTGCGGGAACTGAAGCGACGGAAATAGTGATTCGCTACAAGAATGTTCGTGAGGCTGCGGAGTTGCTTCTCTACAAAGCGGGGAGCCCGCGACTTGGCAACGGTACCGCAATTGACGTCAAGCGTATCGTCGAAGAATTCTGCAAGTTTGATCTTGCTGAAATCGACGATCTAAATCTCGGCGGCCCGATTTTAGCGGCGTTCATTCCAACGTCAAACACCGTGATGGTTAAGCGCAATTGTTTCGAACCCCGGAAACGCTTCTCGATGGCGCACGAACTTGGGCACGCTCAGCTCGAACATGGTTATGGTTTAGCCGATAGCCTGTTTCCGATCGAAACGCCGCTGTTCTTTCGCTGCGATGACTCTGATATCGAGGACGGTACCGGGAGTAAGCGGCGGCCCCTGGCCGAAACACTCGCCGACAAGTTTGCTACTTACGTCCTCATGCCGGAGAACCTCGTACGCGAACTCTGGCGGCGTCACCAAGACGTGTCATCCTGCGCAGAAGCTCTAATCGTTTCGCGCCAGGCAATGACCTACCGACTCCAGGAACTCCGGCTGACTTAGGATCTTCAAGAGCGCAGCCTAAATAGCCGCGCGTGCGAAGCCTTCACCCCAAAGTCGACAAACGAATTGCCTGCGAAGTAAGCGACAACGGTACAGCCCCTCCAATTCACCGGCGTTCCCTTGACGGTAGGCGCGTCCTCGAATTGAACCCGACTTTCCCCGACGCATCCGAGTTTGCCAACGGTTGTTGCGCTCGTACGGGCTGCGCAAGAGTTCACTGATCCCGCACTCCCGAGCAAAACGGCGGCGTCGAGGTCTATCACAAAGCTTCACGCGGAGCGCGTCTGGCAGCATCGATTCGGAACACTCGAGGCAACGACCATCATCGCTGGCTGGCTTGATGTGCAAAAGCGAGGGACCCGTTTCGGGCCTTGGCTACGTAACCCCGGGCGCGTGGCGCGATGGCAATGCCGCTCGAATAACGACCCCGGTGTCTAGAAACGGCGCGATGAGTCCGGTGGCAGGCACGATGCCTGTGACCTGGAAGAACTCGACCGTTGGTAGCCCACCAAGTTGGACGGCACGCTGGAACCGGGGGCAACTCTTGCCGTTAGATGCAAACGCACTAAATAAAGTTCTCGAACCTTACCCTTCTGCTGCATCGAGACGCGGCCTTGTCCAGATACAGCCCTTGTCGGCGTATTCGAGCGAGCTGAAGAACGTTCAGCAGACCGCGGATCTACTTGACGTTATCGCGACTGGTCGTTGGGCGCGCGACCACAACAACGATCGTTACTACAACACGCTTCGAAATGTTGGTGCGGTTATAGGCAACCGACAGCAGCCTGAACTCACAACCCTAGGCGCGGCTATCGTTGATCTGAGAAATGCCGGTGGACGTGACGCTCTTTCCGACGAGGAAAAACGCTCGATCGAACGACTAATTGTTAACGCTGCGATCGATGCGTTGATAGCTGGCAATGCGGGAACCATAGGTCCGGTAGTCGCCGCGATCCGGAACGTCCAACAACTATATGAATCGCTGAACACCGAAGACTACAACGCGATCGTTGCAGACGACGAACTTGCTTGGCTTATGCAGGCGGCAAATATAGAGGGGACCGAAATTCCGCGGTTCTTTCGCATACCTGACGCGGACAGGGCACACGTCCGCGATGAGCTCGGCAGGCTCTTTGCTAGGAACTTTGATCCCTCCGGTGAGCCCCCGAACTTTCGTGAATACGCCACTGCGGCCGGGCGTATTCAGCGAGACGTGCGAAGCCGGGTTCAGGACTTCTTAGCTGAATATGCGGCGGCGCGCATGGATCGCGGAGATGCCATGCCAACCGTAACGAAAGAGATGACATTGGCTCAGCGTGTAACGAGCATGACACGCTTTTCCATGCTCCGCGCCGAGCAGGCACCGGCTTTTGTTCGGCCGGCTCAACTCATCGTCTCGGGCTGCCCAGGCTCAGGGAAAAGCCACTGGATCAACGAGCAACTTCTCGCTGCCGGTGCGAGCGTTTATCGCGTGCAGTTCCATGAGGAACTCGGATATGCCGAGTTTGTCGGAAGCTACAAGCCGCGCGTGATATACGAACACTCGGCGACACCGCTCTTCGATGCCGCCGGTGATCCCGCTCCGTCACGTCGCCCGTTAATTGACTACGGTTTCGTCGCGGGACCTTTCGCGCTGGCGATCGCCGAGGCTTATGCGCAGCCTGATAAAGCCGTGGTCGTCGTGATCGAGGAGATCAATCGCGGGAACGCTGCGGCGGCGTTTGGTGAGCTTTTTCAGACGTTGGACCGCTCACCAGAAGGATACAGTAAGTATCCGATCGCGCCACCAAACGATCTCAAGCTATACCTTGCGGCGGCGGGTGCGATGACGGACGAAGGGTTTCGCCTGCCGCCTAATCTTAGCATCTGGGCGAGTATGAATGGTGCAGATCAGGGAGTGCAACCACTTGATACAGCCTTTCGACGCAGATGGTCGTACCGCTACATGGGCTTTATGCAAGCCTGCGAGTACGCGTCGGAGCAACGCCGAGTTCGATATGGCGGCGTCGATGTTGACTGGGATTCTCTTAGAGCGGCCATAAATCAGAAGTTACTCGCCCTGTCCATCCATGAAGATAAGCTTGTCGGCCCGTACTTTCTCTCAGTTGAGGAGCTACGCGATCCTCACGAAGTGCTGACGAAGCTTATGCTATATCTGTGGGAGGATGTGGTCCGTTTTGATCGCTCGGAACTTTTCCACGTCAATAGCTTCGCCGCTGTAGCGGCTGAGTGGTCTGACGGGTCGGGCGCGCCGCTGTTACTATCGGGGGTATTGGCCAGCGTTGCGGAGCCGAGGCAACCGCCGGACGGCACCGAACTGACCGTTGGCGTACCTCCAACAATGGGGGTAGCGGCGGCAGGAGAGCCTGAGGCGCAGCCGGCCGTGGACGCTCCTGTGGTAGTCGTTCCGAACACACCGTGAAACTCGCCGTCGAAGATCGGGCGTACGAAGCAGCTGGATTTTCGGAAATGTTCGGGCTCAATGGCGATAGCATCGAGTCGCTTGCGCGCCTCAAGATACTCGACGTCACTGATACGCGGACCTATTGGCGATTCGTTGGCTTCATCCGGACCACGGCCGATCTTATCGCAGTCGTGCCGAAGCCGATTGAGGCGGATTACAAGGGCGTCGCTCTAATGCGAAGCGCCCTGAACCGTTATTTCAATTCCGGCGCGACTCGTGTACCCCAGCGGATTGCGGTGGAAGATCTATTCTGGCGCGATGATCGCGCGCTGCAGGAGCTTGACGGCGCCAGCACTTTGCTGCGTGCATTTCTCGACCATGGGCCATACCGAGCCCCGAGCACGCAAGTTGCACGACGCGGCGCTGTAGACTGGCGTCGAACTCTGCGAGGTACGCCGATCCACGCGGCAAATGGATCGATCTACCGCGAGCTATGGCGAAGCCGACACGGCCGCGATACCAACGATGTGACGAGGGTGCTCCTCGGCATGCTGACGTGGTTATTGGCGAAGTATCCAATATTGAAGGAGCCACACGGCCTAGCCGATGCGATTGCGGAATGCGGAGCCTATAGCCACGATGAAATTGCACGCCGGCGGCAGCTTTTCGCGTCCTTGATTAGGGCCGAACGCGCAGTAACGTACCGGACCGATCAAATAGCCGTTCTGGAGGTTGCCCTCGCACTAATAAGTGATGATCGCTCGCTGCGAGGCCGAGAGGCATTTGCTCTATTCGGGACACGCGCATTCGAGTACATTTGGGAAGACGCATGCCGCGAAGCGATGGGCGGCGATGATGGAGGACTACGCTCAACTCTGGCCATGCCAGAATGGAATTGGACTAACCATGCACCGACTACGGGTGAGGGGCAGCGCCCAGATGTCATACAGCAATTTGGCGAAACGGTGTTTGTCGTTGATGCGAAGTACTATTTCCCGGTTCCCCCTGTTATGACACCTTGGCAGGATATTGCGAAACAGCTGATTTACGCGCAAAGCCTTCCAATCGGAAGCGATAACCGCCTTCGAAATGCTTTCGTGTTCCCGGCCGCGCGCGAACCCGTGGAAAAGCTGGGTGAGGTTTCGGTCGACAGCGCGAAAGAGCACGTCGGAAAGATTGAGCTGTGGTCACTTAACGCCTGGACGGCACTACTGCGTTATTCAAAGCGTTTAGGCGCCGACTCCGATTTCATCTCCCGCCTCCTTGACTAAAGAGCGGCGCACGATTGGACAAAACGCTTCGGCTATCCCGAGATTTTCGTTCGTCGGGATTATTGCGGGGCTCTTCGCAGTAGGCAGCGTCGCGCGCTTTTGTCCGTAGAACAGATACTCATTGACGAGAGACTTCTGCTCTCCAACTCTGCTTTGAAAGTTTTTGCGGATCTCGAGAGCGCTAGTTACTTCATGCCTTGAGAAGAGTCGCCGATCCTCGAAGAGCTCGCGCAGCCGTAGAAAACCTTCGTTTCCTGGTGTCTCCACCTCCGCCCAGTGGTTCCAGTGATTTCGACCGCCGTAATAGCTGAGAAACACGTGCCTCGCCGGTACCCGCTCTATCAACAGGCGGAGTGAGTCAATGAAACGATCCCGAAAAGAAAAGTCGCTGGTGTAGTCATCGTCCATGTTTTGGCCACGTACGTGGACGAGACCCTGAACATAACGCTTAATCGATGCGAGGTGTGGATATGCAGCGATAAAGTTGAGGAAGTGATAATACGCCGTATATTGACGAAAATTATATGGCGGATCGAGATATGATACGTCGTGAAGTGGATAGCTCCCTGATGATGTGATTGCGTCGGCGTTTATTATTGTCGCGGCTGAGTCGCGCCGTTCCGAAATCGGGACGCGGAGGGTGAACCGCTGCATGGCATTTGGCCAAAGTCGATCGCGATTGAAGTCATGGAAAGTACCACTTACGTTTGCCGTGATTACGACCTCTTCGATTACGCTAGTCATTAGGAAGTCGAGCTCATCACGAGTCAATAAGCCGGCGCGCCACCAACGCCGGATCGAAGCCAGAACTCCGTCAATGAATAGCGCGTTCTCCCCAGAGAAGTAATTGCGTTTGCCTTGACGGCCGCGGAGACTTCGGAAGTGAGAGTGCTCGCCAAACCGCGTATAGTACTGGAAGATGAAGCCGGGCTTGAGGTTTGTCTCGCCTATAGCCTGAAGTATGGCTAAGGCTCTTGCACCTTGTTGCAGCCCGTGCCATATTTCGGCCAAACCTGCGGAGATGAACATAGGCTGGAGGCGTGCGGCGGCCGCGTCAAACGTGTCTTTGAGAGGTTTCGTATTGACTAGCCGACTCCGAAATGGGACGTCACGAAAGGCGAGCTCGTCTTGGCGGCCGATATACGTATTCGCAAGTGTATGGCTGAATCGGTTGACGTCCGCCACGGTGATGTCCCAGCCGCGCGCGCGAAAGTGGCGCGCGACATTCGTGGTACCCGTAAATGGATCCGATAGCGACCGCGCCCTCGGTGCGCGAGCCCGAATATATGACGACAGAATGGGAAGTAAGGAACTCTTGTTCCCAAGATATTTGTCCATCTTATGGCCGGCAAATCAAAAAGTATTCGGCGATTGGGTTCGTAGCGGAATTCACGTGGGTCGCATTCAACTTTCTGTGGGAGTGCGGTCCAGCGGAAAGCACTTCGACAGTCCTGAAGTGCGTTGACGCGAGCCGCTTGATGCCTTCCATCGTCATGACGCGCGGACGGTGTCTCGAGGACGCTTCGAAGTCTGAATATGAAAGCAAGAGCGGCACGCTCTTAGACGCGATCGATGAAAAGAGTCGCCCGAATGCGGCTGCGACTTCGGAAGGGATGCAGAATGGGGACTGATATCGATCAGGACGGTATAGTCCGCGTAGCGGGACGCCTTTACGATCGAGCTGCAGTCCCGGATCGTCTCCTCGACTAATCGTTTCAAGCACGTGGTAGAAACGACTGTAGTGGTCGATGGTGTACGGGGGGTCTGCGTAGATTGCAGATAGTGGCATTCGGCTGGCTGCGAGTACAGTGGCAGCGTCGCCCTCCGCGACCGTGTTGTCGTCGTATTTTCTTGCTGCGAGGGCGTCGTGCCATCGAGATAGCCACCGGCGGTATTCGGACCAGATGCTGATGCGCCGATCACGCACTGATCTCACTACCAGAAGGGGTTGCGCTCGACCGCCCGCCTTCAGCAGACGCATCGGTTGCGCAAATTGCTTACCAACCGTTCCAACCACGTGACTAGCTACGGAGAGCAGAACGCCAAGCAATGCAGGTCGCGCTGCGGGGTCTGCGATGGATACGGCGTGCAAGAGCGCCTGCAATTCGACACCTTGCGCGTAGCCGAAATATGGTCCACTGAAATAGCGCAGTACCGTCGTGGGCGTCCCACTCAATCCGCCTTTCGCATTCTGTAGTGCTCGAAGGATCGGCGCGCGCAGTGGCTCTGACGCTGTAGCTCGGATTCTGTTTGCCTCGATCGAGCCTCCCTCGATCATTGCATTGAGCAGCGATGCGTCGCCTTGAAGAGCGCTTTCGAGTGCATCATTCTCGAGTTCGATAAGGTCCGCGAAGGCGTCTCTCAGAATTGTGAAACGGCCGCGAAACGCTGATTCGAATGTGCTCGTACTTGCGAAGTCTAAGGAGGACTTCGGTGCAAGAAGGAGCCCTTTTAGCATCGTTGTTGAGTACCGCTGAGCGTCCACAGCGAGGACGTGGTGCTTCTGGGATAGGCTCCCACTTACGACCCCTGACCCGGCGTACAAATCGACGACGACGCCTGTGCCGTACGCGAGCTCCTGCAGTCGGCCGACAATGTCGTCGACGAGGCGCAATTTACTCCCTAAGTACTGAATTGGCCGAAAGGGCTGTTGCTGCGGTGTCGCTCGAGCCGGCTTGATTTTCCCTAGCGCTTCCGCGTGTTGCGCCGACGGCCGCGCACGCCCAGTTTCCCAGCTTGAAACAGTGGTAGTGGTTACACCGAGGTGCTCGGCAAGTTCTAGCTGCGTAAGGCCTGCTGCGCGCCGGATCTCGGCCACGGTCCCGGAGCCCATACTAGATGTGACTTATACAAGACATCTACGATCCCTTTCGGACGCCGGCCGCTTGCTCGGCAATTCGATTCCAAGCCTGACCCGCTGATCTTTGCTCAGGCCCGCCCTTTCTTGCGCCCGTCTCCCTCCTAGGTATCGCACGGCTCAGTGCCACCGCATTGGCACCGTCGCCAGCCCTCGACATTCCCGCGAGCGGTCAAGCCGAGCTATTCGGGTGGAGCAGGCGAAAGCTTATTGATTCTATCCGAAAAAGGGTGCAGGATTGGATAGAAATTCCATCAGGGAGCATATTGCAGTGAGATACCGACCGAACCCCGACGAGTGCGCCATTCTGATCACCACGGCTCTTCAGCGATACTCGAAGGAGGCCGGCAAAGACATCACGCGCGCTCGCTTAACCGAGAAGTCAATTCGGCGATTGTGCGGAAGGCGGATGCTGCGCGGGGTCTTCCTCGAAGAACTCACAGCCGCGATGCTCGATCGGGACTGGGTTCTGCTGCAAGGGACGCGATATTATGGCGTTCTCAGGGAGACGTCACTTGAGGGGTGGACTCGGGTGACCTCGTCGGGGATTGCGGATGAGCTTAGAGCTGTCCGCAACGGTACCGATCAGGATCGTATGGAGACGCTTGAGCGACTAGACGCAGATCTGGAAGACGACGGCTCCGAAGACGAAGGGTAGCCGGGCCCTTGAGGCCAGAGTGCGATCCGAACGGCTGGGAGAGATCGTAAGCCCAATCGCGCCATATCAACGCCGCCGTATCGGTGTGGATTGCATCGCGCTTATGGAGGGGCGCAGCATCGCTACCAGGCCCACGATCGCAAACACCAACTGACGCAATAGGGCCGGTGACCAAATACGTGACCAAACGGGGTGGAATGAAAAAGAAAACCCCGCCGTGGCGGGGTTTCGAGTGGTAGCGCCAACGGGAGTTGAACCCGTTTCGTGCTGTCGAGCCTCGTCGGGCTCCGTCGCGATAACCCCTAATCCAGCGTGGTTTTCGGCCTCTGCTGGGCTTCGCCGTCGATCCTCGTCGCAACCCATCGACCTCCGTAGGGTTGCGTTCCGGTTGCGTCAGCGTGGACCGGGCGGCCCGGCGGCGATTCGCTCAGGCGCGAGACAATTTGCACGCGCGATGGCCGCCCCACGAATTGACCAAGAATGGCCGTACTGTTACCCTGCAAGAGCCCACCCTTACTTCCTTGGAGGGTTCCCAGCCGTGCGCCTAAGATTCTGCCTCTCGCTGGCTTTGCTCATAGCGTTTTGGCCGCCGCTAGTGGCCGCGGCCGAACCCACCGTGGGCGACCAAGCGGCCACCTGCGCTTCAGTCGGTCAGGCGATGATTGCGCTTCAAGACGGCGTCAATGCCGCCTCAATCGCCGCAATCAAGGCGGGCAGCCTTGCTCAGGGATTGGCGAATACCAATCCGAGCAAGAATCACGCCTACCGGCTCATCGAGGAGGACGCCCTTGCCGTTGACGCTGGTCGGGCGAAAGCATACGCCGGCCTCGGTCAATTGCTCGGAGCGCGCTTCGCCGATCCCGGCGTGACTAACGCGACGCAGGCCGTCACGGACGAGGCCAAGGCGGAACTCCAGCTCGTCGGAGGATATTCGTCCGTCACGCTTGCGTACGAACGTATGGAGAACCGCGGCAACAAGCGCATGAGCCCGTTGCTCCTTGCAGGCGCGGCGGTCGTCTCGCTTCCGCTCGCAGCCGGTATGGCGGCCGGGGCGTCGGGGCAGCACGCTCAGACGTCCACGAGTTCCACCACGAGCACCACGGTCGGCAATCAAACGTACTCCAACACTACGACCACTACCATGGCCCCGAGCACGACCTCGATCGCACAAGCTCTCGCCCAAGCCCAGGCAAACGCGCAAACCAAAGCGAGCCTTTCTCTGATCGTTATCACGTATCGTCCGCAGATCGAGACTGCGATCTACACGTTCAACCCGCTCATTCAAAAATGGGTGGATGCCTGTAGGGAAGCAAAGCAGCTGCCCGCATAAGCCACCAGCGATGGCCCTTTCCCGTGGGAAGGAGATCGCCTCTCGGCGACCGGCGTCAACCACTACGACGGCGGTCGCGCAACAACCGCAAGACAGAAGCCGCCTGCGGCGCGACGTCGTTCGGCTTTTGTGGATCGGCGACGCGCTTTGTCCCGAGCGCCGTAGAGCAAGCTACGCCCACCCCCGTTCGCGTCGACCACAAGGGCGCTTCGTCCCGCGAGATTGGCCTCGCGCTCACAACCCACGGCGTTACCCCGCCCGTTGCGCTGCGTGGCGCCCGAGCGGCGCCCCAGCAGTGCTTCGCTCAAAGGCGACGACAGAGGCGATCCACGCGTAAGACGTGACCACAACGGCAACGCGATGGCGATCTCAGGAACTAACAACTCCGCGCTTGCTTGATTTTTTTCCGATTGGGGCTACGTTCCTCGAATGACGAGCCAAGAAGCACAGCGCGCGGTCGCGGCCAGGGTTAGAGACTTGAGCACGGATCTCAAGATTCTGTGAGGTCAGCCTGGGGCACGGCCCTCCCGCAACGGTTGGGTTCGCGCATGGCGATGCACTCGCGGAGGTCAACGATCGTGAAGGCCGATTGTTCATCCAACTTGGTGAACCAGGGCGCGTGTATGTTCTCCCGGCAGTCGGCAACACGATTAGTGCCGACGACGTCGAGTCCGCAGCGACCATGAGCAACGAGTACCTTCGCTTGCCCGGCGCGAGGCAGTAGCGCGTCACTCAAGCCTTCGCCGCCGACGACGAGGGCTCCACGCCGCCGACCTGTGCGCGCTGAGCACGCCGAGCCTTTGCGGTGTCGGGCCCAACGTCGTGACTCGGGCCGCTGCCGAACTTGTTGCCACAAGAGCCAGCGGATGTTATACCGGGACGAGTATGTCAGACTCTCTTCGCGCGCTCACAGTAGCGAGCCAAGCTCTCCGTACGACGCTGGCGGTCGGCATCCCAATCACGGCTCCGCTCGTGGACAACACTCAGGTCGGCTCATTTTGGGCGAGGGTCGGGGTTAGCATCCCGGTCAGCGGGATCAGCATCCCGATTGGACTTCAACGGATGCCCTCGTGCTACATCGTTGTCGACAACAACACGAACGCCGTGATCTACCGGACCGCTGCAGACAAGGCGCTGGCGAATCCGAACTCCATCACGCTGCGGTCCTCGGTATCAGCGACCGTCGCGAGCATCTTGGTTGGGTGACAAGCCAGGGTATGAGGGCGCGGCGAACGTCGATTGGTCGCCAGCGGCCTACCTTGCTCCTGCAGAAAGCGTGGTATAGGGCCGCGTGTACTATCGTCGGATTGCGTACCGCCGCAATTGCCGCTGTTCGGAGCAGCTCTCGAGTCTAGTGGTCGTAGGAGTCCGCGAAAGCGAGTGGGCCTCAGCGGGCCCCTTTGGGCGGCGTGCTTTCTGGCCTGTTTTGGGCGGTGGCGAGCACCGTGCGTGTCCTCACCCCGCATGCAATGCGGGTTACATTGCAATGGGGGTTCGGTTTGCGAGTTCGCGCAAACTAACGCCACGCGTCGAGGCGGGCTAAACGTTTCATTCGGAGAACCGCCGCCGCATGGCGCAAGAACGAAGAATCGATGCTGCGGCCAAGGCGCGTGAAGCGCTGGTTGGCGACGGATGCGTGTCGGTCAAGGACGCCGTGAAGGATCTCGGGTTCTCTCGCAAGGTGCTGGAGCACGCGATGAAAGCGGGCTCGCTCCCGTACGTCCAGGTCGGCACTCGTCGCCGCGTGATCCCGAAGAAGGGGCTGCGAACGTGGCTCGCCGACCGGCTGGTGCTGAAGTGAGTCTCACCGACTCGGCAGCTAACCTAAGGCGCGTGAGGCGTTGGTCGCTGACGGATGCATTTCCGTTCCGAACGCCATTAAGACCACGGGCTTCTCTGAGTGGACATTTTACGACGCGATGAAAGACGGTGCGCTGCCATACGTCGAGTGTGGCCGTCGTCGTGTCATTCCGCGGAAGGCTCTCCGGGCGTTCCTGGCCGATCGGCTCGTGCTCGAGTAGACCCCGTAACGCATCGGGCGTCGGCCGGAAGTGATTCCAGGCCCAGGACCGGCGCCGGGCGGGTCCTGCGGCTCCCTGAGTCGGCGTGGGGGCGTCGGACGCGCCACGGCTCACGAAGTCGCGCGCGTTGGTCATTCTGGCGGAATAGATCGCAGAGATTCCGGCACCAGCCGCGGCATGGTGCCGATCGGCACCGTGTGCGTGCTAACCTCGAACGATACGGCACTGCTCGCGCTCGCCTTCGTGCGGGTGAACTGATCGGCATCGCCACTTGTCCGAACAATCGGTCCCCCGAGCGCGAAGTATGCTGCGGGTGCGTTGGGCAACCGTCCCGTGTTCCGCTCTGCGCCAAGGAACAGAGCTGCCGGTCGCGTAGCGTACGCACATGGCACTGAAAGTCGGCGATGACGTCCAGGTGACCGTGAGGCTGCGCGTTGAGCATGGGCCAATCAGCTCAGTGCGCGCTTCCTACGTACTCCGCGGGAATACGCCCATCCCCGACCCGACGCACTATCCGCGAAGGACGTACTTTGTGCTCGATGGGGCCGGGCAATCCGGTGATTCGTACACATTCCGAGGCAAAGTTCCGAGCGCGATCTTCGGCGGCACGTATGGCGTGAATTTAGGGTACTCCTACCCGTCACCAACGTCCCCGAGCGGGGGGTTCAATGAAGTGGGGCTCGGCCTTCTAGACGGACATGACCTCGAGATCGACGACGACCCGACGAGCAAGATCCCGCCACAGCCGATCGTCACGGTGATCGAATAGCCATAGCCTCTTCCGCCCCTCGGTGGCTCGGCGTGGTGGCCGCGTACCCGACGCGGAAAGCGATCGTCCGAGCCGAGTCTAGCTCCTCACTTCGTGCCGGTGAAATGAGCGGCGGGACGAACCGCGCGCGAATGCCCGAGGTCCCGCCGGCTGGCCCGCAGCTTCTGTATGCTGATTGGTGCCGCGTCCTCGTTGATCGCGTCCGCGAGCTGATCCCTACCGTCAGCGCAACGCGCCGCGCCCGCGTCGTCTACCTGCGCCATGCGGACGAGGTGGTCACGATCACCGACGACCGCGGAACGTTTTGGGTGCGGCGTACCGCCTCGGGTGGGTCCGGCCTGTACGACTCCGACCGGCACGATATGCACACCGCGCGCACGATGGCGAAGTCGATCGCTGGGATGCTCGACGCGAATCTGTCAGGTCCAACGCAGTGACGCCCACCCACCGTCCTACCTGAGACGCGCTCAACCCACCGCATCTCGAGGGCAGTAGCCCTGCCGCTGACTGAAGCCCTGTCCGCGTCAGCAGGGCGCGCGGTAGCCCGGCACCCTTCCTAGATCCCGTCTGGATGGGGCCGCCACGCTCGGCGACGCCCGCGTCCATGCAGGAAGGTCGAAACGGCGGGATCAGGGGTGCCCTCTGCGCCAATAGTGGCCTTCAATGCGACCAAGCCGATGGTGCGTCCATGAGGGTGTTACAATGATTGCATGGGGTCCGTTTGATGAGGGGCCGTGCCAGTCGAAATGAAGGATTGGGCCGGGCTACTAAAGGACCGGCGCTCCGACGCCGCCGACACGGAGCTGAAGCTTCCACTCGAGCGCAGCAAGAATGGCGGATCTGGAGCTTTCCGGGCGCGCGGAATGGATGACCAAGAGTACTTCGTGAAACCGCTGAACAACTCGCACGGAGCGAGGATTCTGGTCGCCGAACAGGTTGTCGGTCGCGTGGGAGCTCTTATCGACGGCCCGACATGCTCAGTGCGCCGAATAACGATCGGAGATGACCATGTGGGCTGGCAGTATACCGAAGGCGGGCTCAAGCTCGAGCGGGGAATAGCACACGCGTCGACGGCGATCGAAGGTTGCTTTGAACTACGGCCACCCCTGCAATATCGAAGCGACGATGACAATGCGCGCAGACACGCCCAAATTTACGCTCTTTACGACTGGTGTTGGGGAGCGGATACTCAGTGGCTAGTCGCCGAGCTGGAAGAGCGCCGATACTACAGCCACGATCACGGGTTTTACTTTCCGCCGGAAGGTGTCAACTGGAGCATTGCAGACCTCCAATCTAATGTCGGCGTGGCTCGCGAGTTCTCCGAAAGCTACGCAGGCTTGCGGCGGCAGCATGTTGAGGAAGTTGCCCAGGCTTTAGAAGGTGTTACCCGCGCCGCACTTGCCGACGCGCTGGCCGCCATTCCGACCTCCTGGCCGGCTAGCGACGAAGAACTTGAGTGTATCGGGTACTTTCTCGAACACCGCGCCTTAGATTCAGCGGCGAGGATGCGGACGCACCTGGAAGGGCTACCATGAGATTTCTATCCAGCCTCATTCGATTCGTGCCGGACCCTGCGCGCGGCGAGTTTGTCAACGTGGGAGTCATCGTCGGAAGCGATGCAAGCGGCGAATGGGACATCAGAATGGCAAGCTCGCGGCGTGCGCGACGCGTCGATGAGAAGGGTGTCATGAAAGCCGTGTGGCTTGTCGCCGACGATATCGGACGGCGAATCGACCGCGCCATGGACGAGGAACAAGAACTCGTCGTAAGCGGTGACCCCCCAAGCGAATCTTGGCTACATCAACTGTACGAGCAGTCAAATAACATCGTCCAATTCTCGCCGCCGACGCCAATATCCGCGGACAGCGCTCGTGATGCTGTTGAGTACGTGTTTTCGCGTCTGGTCCTCGACCCAGAAAGCGCTCCGCTACCGTACCGTCGGAAGAGTACCGCGGTGAGTGCGATGCGGGCTGCATATACGAACCTTGGCCTTAGGCGCGATGTTCACTTCATGGAGCACTATACGGTTCAAGCGTTAAGCCAACGTGAAAAGTTCGATTTCGTCGTGGCAAACGGGAGGGCAGTACAACTCGCACAAGCGTGGTCATTCCAGATTCCAAACCAGCACGACGTAGCGGAGCTTGCGAAGGCGTACGCTTTTACTGTGCGAGATCTGCGTCGTTCCGGAGGAGGATTGGCGATCGAAGGTGATCGACGAATCGAGATCCCACCAGAAGTGGACGTTGCGGCCATCTGCATTCCGCCCATCGAGGGCATGGCTACGGAAGGATTCGACGAAGCTCGCGCGGCTTTCGCCGACGCAGAAGTCCGCATACACGTTGTCACCGTAAGTGATGTAATAGATGTCGCGCGTCACGCGCAGCGCGCATTAAGCGGACATGCCGCGCACGCATAAGGTTTACTACCAGATTTGCCGGCTCAATGCGCGCGCGACGACAAAGACGGCCGCGGTTCGGTATTAGTCGTGAACCGCGCCGATGGTCGCAGGCTCACCTCGAAGGTGCTCACCGACAAGACCGCGCGCTAAAGAGTGTCTTCAAAGAGGAAGCGGCCGAGAGCGCGTCGGCTTTCACCCGAAGAGAAGACCCTCGTCGACCTCGCCATGCTAAATGTCTTGGTTTGGGAGTGCCAAGGGTTCTTTGCGGCGGTTCAGGCGGTGGATGATGCGCTGCAACAACAACTTGTCCCCACGTTACTTTTCATGCGAATACAGTGGGCGCTCGACTTTGCCGCCAACGTTGCGAAGATATTGTGGGCGCGACCAAGGTATGAGGAGGAGCGGATTGCTCGCGCTCGCGCGCTCCGACTGCGAAGGCATGTGGGAATCACGAAGAACCGCACGCTAGCCGAAGTCCTAAACAACACCCTGCTCCGTAACGCGCTAGAACACGTTGACGCTCGGCTCGATTCGTGGGGTCAGACGACAATGACGTTCAACCTAGCGATGTTCAACACGGGCCCCAAAGACATGATAGTCGGCCTGACCGACGACGAACGCTTCATGGAATATGACCCCGCCACTCATGAGATTCGCATGCTGCGGGAAACACTAAATCTCCGAACGCTTTCAACGAACGTTCGGAACGTACTTCAGGGAGCGGAAAACGCACAGCATGTGCTGAGGGCCGCTATCTTCGTACCCGGTCACGCGCCTCCAGCATTTCCCTAACTTGCGTGATTGCCCACATGGCAACGGCGGGATTATCCTGACCCCTCCGGCGGGATTAAAATGACCCCGGCGCTCGTTACGCCGATTTGCGGGATCTCCCTGTAGCCTGACGGGAGCGGAGGCGGTGACTTTCTCCGGCGAATTC
>Ga0207416_1000277_pt1 | contig 92243 bp, 76 predicted proteins | sample PaiPotPPM11metaG_FD_184107 | JGI IMG/M metagenome (GOLD analysis project Ga0207416, IMG submission 184107) | Iron sulfur acid spring bacterial and archeal communities from Banff, Canada, to study Microbial Dark Matter (Phase II) - Paint Pots PPM... ... | reverse complement strand
TACATGAAAGACATCAATTTCGGCAGGACACCCGCACAGCAAGCAGCGATCACTGCCTAGCCCATGGTAAGATTATCAGATGGCGCGACGTATAGCCTAGGGTAAGGTTTTTAGTTGGCGCGACACGGCCCGCAACGGCCCTAGGAAGTAGAGCTGATCAATAACAACCTGTCGAACGCGCCCATTGGAGTTGTTGTCGCTGAGACCCACGAAAAACTTGGACAACCTCTTGTCAATCGTTAACCGAATATCGTCACTTTATTTTGCCGGGAACACAAGAGTGGAGTTCCGAATTGAGGCGGAGGTACGCTTTTGTCAAAATATGGACCGCTGACAGCCATCGTCTGCCTTTTCATGCTTGGTGTGCTCTTGAGTGTGCTCGCGGACAATGCGTCCCGCAGCACCGATGTTCGCTTGGCAAGGTTGAACGTATCACCCACACCGTTCAGCGGCGGAGCTCAAAGTCCAGGGGACCGGATGGACCCTCCCGTGCCGAGCCGGGCGCACATGGCTGCGACGAATAACCTGCGGGAAAGACCAAGCTCACCGCTTGCGATGACAAGCAAGCTCGCCCCACGCCGACTCGAGGGGCAGGTGTCAGCGCAACCGCTCAAGGCACAAACGTCAGCGGTTCAGCCCAAACCGGCGCAAAGACCGAACATGTCCCAACAACCTTCACTTTCGTTCGCTCCGCAACAAAATATCGCTGCAGTCGCGACGGCTTCGCCGCCTGAACAACGAGGGCTGCCTCCCGGCGTTGTCTATGCGTCAGACACGGATCCAGTACGCATTCTGTCTGTCATCCTCTCATCCGATACGTTACAGGGGGGCGACGTCGCTTTCGCGCGAGTGCTCACAACCAGCAACGTGGCGGCGCTGACGGCTCGCATCGGCACCTATCAAGTAAACGTGCCCAAAGTTGCGCCCGGCATGTTTGCGCTGAGCATAACCGTGCCGCGAGTTTACCTTCCCGGGCATCACGCTGTTATCGTAGTGACCGCCATTCGAACCGACGGCGCGACCACGCAACGCTTGGTTCCCATCGACGTCTCATATTGATGAGCGCACAGAGAGCGGTTGTTTTAGTCGTCGATGGAGGCGGTGTGGGTGCAAGCAAGGACGCACAGGACTACGGCGACGATGTGTCGGTGAATTCGCTCGGCAACGTTGCGAAAGTGGCGGGCGGGTTGCGGCTGCCAAACTTGGAACGCTTGGGGCTTGGGTGGCTTACCGACATGAAAGGCTTGGAGCGCGTTGCGCAACCGATGGCTACCTGCGCCCGCCTTAAGGAAGCAAGTAATGGAAAAGATAGCGTAACTGGACACTGGGAGATGATGGGCATTGTCATTCGCAATGCATTCCCAACGTATCCCAAGGGTTTTCCAACGGAAATGATCGAGCGCTTTGAAGCGCTCATCGGGCGAAAGGTTCTTGGCAATGTCGTCGCGTCGGGAACGGAAATCATCGAGCGGCTGGGACCGCAACATCTGCGCACGGGCGACCCGATCGTCTACACCTCAGCAGATTCTGTTTTTCAAATCGCAGCCCATGAAGAAGTTGTGCCGCTCGAAACTCTGTACGATTGGTGCGAAAAAGCACGCACCATGCTCCTGCCTCCCCACTGCGTGAACCGAGTTATTGCCCGACCGTTCAGCGGCCAGCCGGGTCATTTTTATCGAACCGCGGGCCGACGCGATTACGCAGTACCGCCACCGTCGCCCAGCATGCTCGATTGTCTGCAACGTGCTGGCGTAACAACTGTGGGTTTTGGGAAGATACAAGACATCTATTCTGGCCAGGGCATTTCAACCGGGTGCCGAACCGCAGACAACATTGAAGGTCTGCGCAAAACCGTCGAATGGTTGCGAAGCGGCGAGCGCGGTTTTTGTTTTACGAACCTTAACGATTTCGATTCGAAGTATGGACACAGAAGGGACCCGGACGGATACGCAAAGGCGCTTGTAGCGCTCGACGAGGAGTTAAACGGATTGCTCAACTGCCTATCTGGCGGAGACCGTCTGATTATCACCGCTGATCACGGATGCGATCCAACAGCACCCGGCACAGATCACACGCGCGAGTTCGCGCCGCTCCTCGACTACCGGCCGACGGCCCCGGGTCGGACGCTCGGCGAACTGGATGGCTTCTCGCACGTGGGGTTGCGGGTTTTGGAGACCTTCGGCGTGGGTGCGCCGCTGGCGTTAACGGTTTGATCGCGTCCTCTACTATCAGCGCGCCACAGTCGCGGATAAGCCATCCAAAAACGGACGCGCGCATTCACTATTGGCGCACGGCGCAACGATCTGTACCCCCCGCTTGGACGATCACCAAACGTGCGATCGACGTCGTCGTCGGCGGCCTGCTTTTGCTGCTCACCCTTCCGTTGCTTTGCATCATCGCGCTCGCAATCAAAATAGTATCGCCTGGGCCTGCGCTTTTTTCGCAACCGAGGGTCGGCAAGAACGGCCGCCTTTTCGTGTTCTACAAATTTCGCAGCATGGTTGACGGCGCTCATCTGCTGCACAACCGTGTCGCGCATCTCAACGAGACGGACGGGCCGGCTCTCAAGATCGCAAATGATCCGAGGCTCCACTCTCTGGGTGCGCTATTGCGACGCAGCAGCCTCGACGAGTTGCCTCAACTGTGGAATGTATTGCGCGGCGACATGAGCTTGGTTGGACCTCGCCCCGCATTGCCCCATGAAGTGAAGAGCTATCTTCCGCACTATCATCAGCGTCTGACCGTTCAGCCCGGCATGACCGGCCTGTGGCAAATAAGCGGGCGCACCAAGGTGCCGTTCCGACGCTGGATGGCCATGGACGTGTGGTACGCTCGAAACTGGTCGCCGCTCGCCGACGTCGGAATTTTGATTCGCACGCTGCCGGCGGTATTAGGTCGCGAAGGAGCGTGGTGACGGGGTCGCTATTGTTGCTGCCGCCGGTTATCGATCAGACCATTCAGCGCGTTCCCCTCGACCCGTGGTCGGCAACGGGTTTCGCGCTGATTATCTGTGTGGCGACCTACTTAGGATTCCGCCGCTCACCCTGGATCGCAGCGATGCTGGCCTTTGCAGTGCCGTTTGCAGCTTACCGCGACATCGCGCACACGACGATCACAATTGAAAAGTGCGTCGTGTTTGGCGCCGCTCTTGGGTTACTACTTGGTGGCGCTCCACTGTGGCCGCGTTCTCCTGGAGCGCGGCGCGTTCTGCTTGCCGGTGCGGCGCTGTTGCTGGCGATCATCTTGTCCGCAGCAAATGCGACCTACGAATGGCCCGTGGTCCGCGAGTTATTCAAGCAGGCGGAATATCTTGTGTTGTTTTGGTGCGCTGCCACCTTCGTCGAGCGGATCGGCCGCTCACAAGCCTACTTCATCGGTGGTGTGGCCGCGGCCGCGGCGATCGTCTCAACTCTGGCGGTTTCACAAGCGGTCATCGGCGGCGCTCCTTCCGGAGTCTGGGTCAATGGGCACCCGCTGCCACGCGTCGCCGGCACGCTGGAAGGGCCAAATCAGCTTGCTGGATTTTTGGAAGCCACATTGCCGATTCTTTGGGTCTGGCCAATGCTGATCTTTGCATGGAAACCGCTGCGCAATTATGTTACTGGAGCTTCATCGGCTGCGCTCATCCTCACACAATCACGTGCCGGCATCGTGATTGCTGCGCTTAGCTATGCCGTTCTGTGGCACTTGCGGCTCGCGACTGCGCGCGCATCACTTGTCAGCATGACCATCGGCGCAGCGCTCGGCCTCGTGGTAAGCGCCGCGTGGTTCGTGCTTTGGGCACATGCGAGTTTTGCCGATATCCAACGCCTCTTTCTTTTCGCAGTCCCCGGGGAACCGGGCGGAGTGGGAACGCGCCTCCAGTTGTGGCCTGCGGCGATCGAGCTCTTCCGGCGTCATCCGATCTTCGGCGTGGGAGCCGGCAATTTCGAGATGCTCCTCCCGACCGTCGGATTGCATGGCATTCAGACGCACGCCAGCAGTCTGTGGTTGCAGACGCTTGCAGAGCAGGGTATCGTCGGCTTTGCGGCCCTCTTGGGCTTCGCGTACGTGGCAGTGCGCGAGACATTTGCGCTGCGCCGAGACTCGGCCCTGAGCCTCGCTGCTTTCCTTGCCATCGCGAGCCTGCTTGCGCATCAGCTCATTGACGATCTCTTTTTCTTCCCCAAGGTAGCGGCACTGTGCTGGCTTCTCCTGGGCATGGGAACCGCAACGGTGGTCGGTAGTGGGCATCATGATCTCAGGGTCAACGGGAAACGGCAGACACCGCTCATGTCCGACGAGGAGGCTGTAGTGCCCGCTCGCGCAGGGGCTTCCGACATTGTTCGCATGCCTCACTGAGGATCTCCGGCGGTAACCAATGAGCAATCGGAGCAGACCGGTTGGCGCAGTGGTTTTCCTTCTTATTGGGCTCCTGACGTACGCCCGGAGCGCAGTTCAAGCCGACCAACAACCCGAGAAAGCCGGCGTTAAACTCACCGTCGCAGCTGATCGGATAGCCTATTACAGCGATGCGGCAACCATTCAAGCCCGTGGGAACGTGCGCGTGTGGGTCTCGGACGGTGTGAAAATCGAAGGCGATGCCTGCTCGATCAACATGGGCCTACGCCGCTTCGTAGTAGCCGGGCACGTGCGCTTGATGACGCCTGCAGCAACGTATGCCGGCGCTGCCTTTGCGGATTTTCTTCCGTTCCATCGCGCCTATTTTATCCCGCTTGAAGAACTCCCCGACCGCTGGACATTTCTCAACGACAATTGGGCTAACCCTGAGAAGGGTCGCGAAATGCCAGGCGACGCTTTCTTTTTGGCAGATATGAGTGACTCGCGACCATTCATCACATCGAGACGCGTAGTGATCGATCCTGAAAATTACATTCAGTTTTCGCCTGCTTCATTTGTTTTCTTCAATGCGAGTGTCGCCACGCCACCCTTGCCCTTCTATGTGAGGAATTTTTCGGATAACCCGAACTTTAGCGTCAACGCGCTCTCCGGCGCGTCTTTCGACCTTCCATATGGTTTCGCGGCGTCGCCCGCTTCGTTAGACACAGCGCACTTCCGCTACGATCCGATACGCAAAACCTATTTCTCGTTCGAACATCATTCTGTTTTCGGGCAGCAGGGATATGCGGTTTTTAGCCTCAATCCGGCCACGCAACCAGCGAAGCAGTGGAACGTGCTGTCCTATATTCCGGCGTCGTCCAACAGCGCGCTCGCCCTGAACACGCAGCTCTTCACGTTTCAATCCGGCTTGAGTCAGCCGCTGTCGTCCAACGGTTTTGCCGATCTGCAGTATATTCAAGCCTTGCGCCAGTCTGCAGTGAAATTCGAGCTGACGCAGCTTTACGACAGCCTGCTCGAACCCACGCCGCTCGGCTACTATGGCGATCCGAGCCATCCGTTTGTTCCCAATCATCCCATAATCACCGCGCTAGCATGGTCCGGATTCGATCAACGCGTAGGCTCATCTGGGTTTTCATATCGGCTCCTCTCGGGGCTGGGCCAGATGCACGACGGCTTTGGCGTTTCAGGAACGACGCTGCGCGACGTGCAGACGGTCTACGCCGGCGCCATCCTATCCTCGCCGTTGTATCGGGCGCCGTTTGGCACCGCGGCCTTCGGCTCGTACCAGTTGCAGCACGTGTGGCTCAGCTTTCCGAATAGCGTCGACTTCCAGACAGCAATTGTCAGCGACAGCAAGAGCGTTTCGAACAAGTTCTTCTTAACCGGGTCGCTGCTGCTGCAATCGGTTGTGACGAAGAACGTTGGTGAAACCGTCGCCTCGCCCAATGCGTCGACCGGGATGGTGCCGCAACCTCTCTCTCCGAACGGCTTGCCCACTGTGGGTGGCGTTGCCACGCTTTTTCCACATGTGACGAACAGCGCGCTCATCCTGACAGCGGCGGTGGCGCCGTCACCCAGTTTCCAATTCACAATCGTCGCACAAGAAAATCACTACACGCCGATACAACAGCCGTTCGTCGCCGGCCCGCCGCGTTATCAGGCGAGCGCGGATGCACGCATGCGAATTTCCAAGACGCTGTTCCTCGACATCGGCCGCTCGTATTACTTCAATTGGGCGAATCAACGCTGGTCGCCGACGTTCGCGCTGCAGGTGTCGGGGCAATGACGTGTCGTTTCGCACTCGCAGCCATCGCCGCGATCATGTTGATTGCGGGAGGAGCCGCTGCGCCGATCGTCGCCGCCGGAGATGTGACGCCGGCTCCAAGCCAACAAACCCCACCACCGGATGTGGCTGCTCCTTCTCCCACGCCGGAGCCGTTGCTGGTTAACGGCCAGGTCATAGATCTGGAGCGTGGCTATGTGGTGTTCTCAAGCGGCGACGCGTTCAAGCTCGCACCCAATGCGGCGATTGTCGATGACGCCAGCGGCGCAACTCCGACCTATAACCTAACGCCGGGCATCTTTGCAGTTGCGACGCTTGACGTCAGTAGCGGCCTGGTGCTCAGCTTGCGAACTTCCCGCCGGCCGTTACCTGCGGGAACGCCGGCAGCGCAAATACCTCGGCGCTACGTTATCGCCGCCTCATCGCCTAAGCCAAACCCGGATCTCGTTGAGCGGCGTGCCGTTTATACGAGCGTGCTCTCGAAAGCTGTGACAGTCACGGTGACCGTTGCCGTGCCGCCAGACACGCCATTCAATGACGACGTCTACATGGCGACGGACACAAGTGGATGGAATCCGCAGGCAATCAAGATGCAGCGCCTTGACGGCCTACATTTTCGAATTCAAATGGACCTACGCGGCGGTACAGAAATTCATTACCTCTTTACCCGTGGAGCCTGGAACGACGTGGAGCGTGATCGTGCCGGCTTACAGCGCAAGCCGCGAGACCTGTTTGTGCCCGGCGGCGACTCTCAGATTGTCGACGCGACCATTTACCGCTGGGCGGATCTACCTTAGCTCCTCAGAATCCTGACCCCGCGCACCGAAATTTTCCCTATTTTTCGATAAACAGGGGCTCGACAGACTGAAGCCCGTTTCGCAAACTTAAATCCCAACCTTGACTTCTTACGAGGGCCACTGGATTATCGACGGCGACATCTGTTAGGATCTCCAGCATGTTGGCCGCTGACTTGGTCCACGAGAACGCGGCCACATGCATGAGAGCACCGGCTTGCAGGCGTTCGCGTAGTCCGTGGTCCACAAGCAATCTCAAAATCGGCGCCGCCAAATCCTCGGCATCCGGAACCAGCAAACCGGTTTCTGCGTGTACGATCGCCTCACGAACGCCGGGAACGCTAAACCCGACTGCGGCTGTTCCGCAGGCGTTTGCCTCGAGTACGGCTATACCCCAGCCCTCCATCGCCGACGGCATGACGAAAGCCCACGCGGATTGCATGAGTTCCATCTTTCGTTGTTCTGGCACGTAGCCTTCGAAGGTCACAATATCTGTGAGTTCGAGTTGCGCCGTAAGTTGCCGCAGACATGGTTCGTGATCTCCGGTTCCGGCTATATGGACGCGCAGATCGGGCACGACCTTGCGAATATCAGCCACTGCTTTGATGAGAAGATCAACGCGTTTAAAGCGCTTTAAGCGACCAACATACAGCAGCAAAGGCCGGTCGGATTTCTTGCCCGGCTTCAGTGTCCTCGACACGCCGCTGTACACTATCTGAATGGGGCGCTTCGTCATGCGTGAGGAAACAAGGTCTGCGGCTGTATCGCGCGAGATGGCGACAAATGGAACATTGCGGTAAACCACGGGCATGATCCACTCTTCCAAAGCCGTCAGTAATGACCGCATCGGCCAGCCTAGCTCTTGCGCCAGTACTTGACGACTGATCTGATACATGACGCAGATCTTTGGCTTCATCGAGAAGAGCGGGGTAAAAAATGGTATTGTGTTTTCGGAATCGATCAAAGCGTCGAATCTATTGCGAAAACGTTTCAAGTAAACAAACGGCGCAAGCAAGTACAAGCTCAACGCATTGCCAACGCGGTTAATAAGGACGCCATCAATGTACTCCTGTCGTGCCGCTCCCGCGAACCTTGACGTCAGCCATTCTACGTGATGACCCTGCGCCACCCAACGCCGCGCCATTTCATGTAGATAGAGCTCGGCGCCGCCTGCAGCCGGGTTGGCGATATCGCGCCAGTTGAAGATAAGAATGCGCAAGCGATCGTACAGCCTCATGGGGGTGGTGGGGAACATCGTGTCATAGAACGGCAAGAAATAGCGCAATGGTGAATGATGAAGACGAAGCCGAACGATTGCCGCTGCCATTTGTAGCCCGGATCGAATAACGCTGACTTTCGAGCCGACAACGTCTCGCCACGCTATCGGTGCCTCAACGATCTTCGCTTTGCGCTTTCTTAACAAGTACAAGAGGTCAACGTCGAACGCAAAGTTAGCGGTTTCTAGACCATCGAAAATGGGCCTGATGGCCGAGGCTCTAAAAACTTTAGCGCCGCACTGAGTGTCTCGAAATGGCAATCCGAACAACAGGCGAACGAGCAAGTTGAAGGCCAGACCTGCTGTCCGGCGTTTGAATGAGAGGGGCGTTAAGGCGTGTGACTCACGCAACCACCGCGACGCGATAGCGGCGTCGTTCCCCTTGAACGCAAGGCAAAGTTTATGCATTTCAACCGCGGGAAAGGCGCTATCCGCATCAACAAAGGCAACTGTCGGTGCATCGGTGAGCAGAAATCCGGCGCGCACGGCGCCACCCTTACCGACCTTTGCTCGAATCGTAACCATGCGGATGTTCGCATAGCGTCGCAACGCTGTGCGAACGACATTTTCCGTATTGTCAGTGCAGCCGTTTAGTACGACGATGATTTCTGCGTCACGAAAATGTTCGGCGTAGTCGGCGAGCGTTGGCCCTATTCGAAGCTCTTCATTATGCGCGGGTATGATTATTGAGAGATCTGATCGTGACTCAGCATCATCACGCATGAATTGGCCCCACAGCTAAAACACCGAACTGTAGCACGCCCAACGGCACGTAGCAAAAAATTAACATTGGGCGGCCGGCCTTCCTCCCAAATGTACTTTCCGGTACTCGTACTTATGTACTCCGACGTGACTGATGGCACGGAAAGTGTAATTGATCTACTGTTAGATTGATTCGAGACGCTACGCGATTGCTCGTCCAAAAGAATCCAAGTTGCTTTCAAGATCGCGCCACCGCTCGAACGGGAAGAAGAGAGCTTCTGCCTGAATCACCGCGGCGTGGGGTTCACAGCCGTATCGACCTAACGCATGCCCCCGTACGTAGTGGCGCAGCAATAACAAAAGGTCTCTTTTACGCGGCCTTACTAGCGCTCGCTGCTGTCGAAGTTGCTCCGCTTTGGTTATGCGGAGCAGTGCCGGCATTTCAGCAAGACTGGGCCTGGCCCGTCAATGCTTCACAGATCGGGCCGTTCGTCCACTCTGGATTGTCGCCATGGAGCTCTGATGGCGTCGGACGGCCCCTGATCTATCCGACACCGTGGTGGCCGTTTATGCTCGCCGGTGTTTTTTGTTACGCCCTGGGCGTGCATGGCGGCGTCGTAGCATTACTATTCCTAACCATCTTCGGAGCCTCGGCAGCTGCGGGCGCATTCGCCGGCCGGCTTGGGATCGGTCTGTTCGGCCGCCTCCTCGTGGGCGTTGCCTTTATTGCCAACGCGGTCGTGCTCAACGAGGTCCACGCCGGACACTGGATATACCTCATATCCTACGCACTGCTCCCGCTCGTTGCGTTTGGCGCATTGTCGCCGCGATCTATGCTCGGGAACTGGCTCGTACTTGGGGCGCTTGTTGGCCTTGGGGCGGGCCAACTCCAATTCTTGTTGATGGACCTCCTCGCAGTCGCAGCGCTTACGATTATATCCGTGCGGACCCACAAATTGCGCGATTTTCTGCTGATCACGGCCGTCGCCTGCGTCGTGACTGCGCCGCTATGGGTCCTCGGTTTGTTGATCGCCGGACCTAGTTACCTCAACGTCCTGAGGCCCTTGCCTCACTGGGAGATCGCGCAGAGCGCGCCGATCAGCGACGCGCTTCGCCTGCTGGGCTACATCGGCGGCTATGACCATGCATTACTCAGCCCTGCAGTGCAGTTTGTCTGGTGGTGGTTGCCGGTATTTGCGGCCGTTGGGATTTTCGCCGGCCGAAGAACGCCGACGGTGTGGGCCCTAGGCTTGTTGGCGGCCGTCGGCATTACCATCGTCTCTGGCATCCGCGGCCCTGCCGGCGAAATGTGGGCATGGCTTTTTGCGCATGTTCCGGCAGCAGCGCTTTTCCGCGAGCTCTATCACGGCACCGCGCTCGCAGCGTTTTCGATGGCGGTGCTCGCCGCGCTCGGGATCGATGCGCTGTGGCGAGAACGTCGCCCCTTGGGCTTAGCCGCCGGCTTTGTTGCCCTGGCGGCTTGTCTTCTTGTTGCACCTCGCACGTCGTGGAATATTCCAACTATTACGCTCAACCCGGTGGAGGCCAGCGCGCTCTCGGTAATAGATCAGGCACCCGGCTCTGGTCGTTATTTGGCCCTTCCTGCAGTCTATCCGATTGCTGAATCCAGCGCTGCTCCGGGCGGGGTTTCGCCGTTTGTCTTGGCCATCGGCCACCACCCGGCGGTCGGCACGCTCGTGCCGACGTACCCAACTGCATACTCATTCGCGCTGCTACGTGAGAATCGCTTGGCCGAGGCTCACGCCGTGCTCAGCAGCGAGGCAGTATCGTTCGTGCTGCGAATGCCCGAATGGAGGTCGTCTTTCGACCGCAGCCTCGAACCAAACTTACGCGGCATAGTGCTTCCGGCAACCGATCGCGATCTCACGACCGGTTCGAGATTTGAGGCATTTGGCGGGGGTGACCGCGTCGTCGTCGAGCCTTTTTCAAGGTCACCCCAATCGGCGCCCGGCACATACCGAGCGGAAGCCCGCGATCTTCGCGCTGTCGAAGACGGCCAGCAAGTCGACGTTGTCGATTCCACGGTGAGCTCGGATCCCCGCGATGCGTGGGCACGCACTGGGCTTTGGCCCGTCTTGCCGGCGTGGGCGCTTGCGCAACCCCCTGGAGTCTTCACGTTGCGACGAAGAGCAGGCCTGATTGTGCCGCCCGCTCTGATCGTTGCTGCGGCGGGGGACGGGCCCCCTCGTTCCGATTCCTGTCGCATACTGAATCGGCTCGGCGGGAACTTCGCGCTGTTCGCGTGTAGCGCGAACCCGGTCTTTAACGGGCGGCCGCCGATCATCGTTTCGTCCGCATCTCACGGCGGCCGGCCGAGCCAAGCGATGCGGCGGACGGGGGCTCTCGGCGAGGCGTTCATCGAGCAATCCAGCGACTGGCTCATCCGCGTGCGCGTCAAAGCCATGCCGGGCTCCGCAATCGTCTTGCGAGAGCGCTTCGACCCCGGGTGGGTCTGTTCGGTTGCTGGGGCGCGGCATGTTGAGGTGGACGGATATGCCAATGCTTGGGTGCTTTCCAGAGCGACCCTCGGCGAACCCGTCACGATCCGCTACGCGGCCGGTCCGCTGTTTCTCGCGCTTCTCTGCTTGTCACTTTTTAGCGTCGCAATGGCGACCAGCGTCGTTGTTATCGCCGCGATTGCGCGACTACGTTGGCGCGGCTGACGTGGCTTTGGGTTACGCCTACCGCCGCTGAGCAGCAGCGCTAGTCCGACAGTTATTGCCGAGAGCAGTGCCCAGGTTATAGCAGCGAGGCGGCTGACCGCATCCGCCACGTAGAGGAAAATCAACCGACCATCCGTCTTGGGAACGAACCAGCCGTTGTACCCGCTGTTGACGGGCACGTGCCGATCCGCGGCCAAAAAATGTCCGCGCATCCTCCACCAATCGAGGATCACGTTGCCGGTCGGCTTCGAACCATCCTTTGGAATCAAGGCGAGGGCCCAGGCGCTGTCATAGGAGACGGGCCATACAAGAAGACCGCCCGAGGTTCGCAGGGTTCCCGTGTACTCCGCGCTGGTAAGCTCTTTGTAGTCGCTTGTCGTGGCACCATCGCCCCTGGGTAGTTTCCCCTGCGAGAGCAGTGCAGACTGGATGCCAAACGGCACCTCCGTCAGGCCCTCGAGTAGGTGCAAGCCCGAGGCAAGCTTTGGATGCAGACGCACGACGACGTGATGGAGCGTTGGATCATAGCGAAGCGCGCGGTTCGCTTGCCGAATGCCGTCGATGGCAACGAGCGGTGTACCGGCGACGGTGCGGATGTCGTCGGCGCTCGGCGATGCTTGTTGCGACCACGGCGGCAAGTCCCCAGGTCCGACGCCAACCGTGAACTCGGAAACCCTTACTCGCCGTGCTCGAGCTGGACTCGGATCGAGTGATTCGATCCAAGCGCTGCGCAGCATGTAGGACGACGCCTCGAGTGGCCCTCGCGATGCATTGCCGAGATATGCGCCTAATGGGGTACTGTAGCGCTTGGGCTCGAGAGAAAACATCGTATCGAGCGCAGCCTGGACGTAGGCCGACATATCTTCGCCGTCGACCGGCTCGCCGGGACGAAGAATGCGCGAAACCTTGGCGTACCGACGAGACCGGTCCTCGAGCACCACCACCAGTCGTGCCGAACTTAGCGGTGGTGCGGTCAAGTGCAGCCAGAGCCGTGGATGTTGGGCGAGCGATGTGTCGAGCGCGCGGAGCTCGGAGAGTATCATTGGGCCGTCGCGGCCGCTATACGCGATTGATCTTTCGAATCGCTCGTTCGCAAGCTCCACGTCGCCCCGCAGCAACAACGAAGCGGACTGTGCGGCGCCGACAGGTGCGCTTCGTCCTGGTCCGGCGGTGACAATAGCGAGCCAGGTTATTCCTGGGCGCAAGGTGAGGCCATGCAGCGTCATCTGGGGGCCGCCGCCAGTAACGAAAGCTGCGAAGTACGGCGTCGTCCTGAACTCGCCTATGACACGCTCCACGCGCGAGTTGCCTCTCATCTCAAAGCGCACAGATCGCATCGCATTGTCCGGCGAAACGACACCAGGAAAAACTACGTCGGCCGACTCAGACCACGGCGTGGGATTGATAAGGCCGAGCAGCGTGCGCTGGCCTTGCAAGCCAAGCCAGTCGCCCGGGCCAGGTCCCTGAACCGGAGAGCGAACAAGGCTGTCGTCGAACACGACTCGCTGGGCATTCGACCCGATTGCAAAGAGCTCGTCGGCCTTCTGAGAGTGCGGGACGGGATATGCCTTTGTGCTCCAGGAGCCGATATAATGCCGATCGCTACCGACGTGCAGTTCCAACGTGGTCGGCCCGGATCCGGTGCCGAACAGGAACTTGAACTGCTGGTCATTCGGCGGACCGAAGATGGTGTCAAGCATCGCCAGCCGCGTTAGCGCGACGGCCGAATAGTCGGCGGTCCGGCGGTCGGATTGGTTACACCGCGGGCACTGCACCGGTCGGCGCGGATCAAACGAGTCCGGGCCGCGAACCAAAGTGTGGACGTATTGTAGTATGGCGTGGTCGTTGACTTGAGAAGCGAGTATAAGAGCGCCGTGATCGCTCCACAGCTCGGTTCCGGCGAGGGCGTCCAACGCCGTTGCCGTCCCTTCGTAAAGTAACGGCGTCGGGGCAATGAAGGCGCGAGCGTCTGATGGGCCGGTGACTCGATACACGACGTTTCCGCCGAAGCGGCGGACTTCGCGCAGCCAGGCCTGCTGCCGGAAGAACTGCTGCGCTTCGGCGCGCTGAACCCTGTAGCCGAACGGCCGGTAGACAAAGCCTGTCGGATCGTCGTAAATCACAAAGTACCGTATGTTCATTTCGCGGACGAGCGCAGGCATAAGCGGTGATCGCCAGAGAGCAAGCGGGTCTGAAACGTTTGACGAGATTGCCGCAAGACCTCGGAATGGTGCGGCATTTGCAATGTCGCCGATACTGACGATCGGGTGCATGTCGGTGCCCACGAAGTACGGTCGAGACGTTGGATAAAAAGCCGTTCTGAAATATCCGGACTGCGTATCCAAGAAACGTTTGAGCTGCAGGTCTTGAGCCAGCATGGGCAGCGGTGCGAAGTTGGAAAGGCGTCTCGGATTGTATGCGTCATGCATGACAAGCGCGTACGCAACCAGCCCGACAACCAGCATGAAGGCAGCAACAGGTTTCGCGCGGCCGGGAAAGCGCAGCCGCAGCAGTGCAACCAAGCGGGTTGCGCCAAATGCCAGCGCCATGGCGTAGGCAAATGCGACGAGCGACGAAAACTTTGTGATGTCTCGAAAGATGGACATCCCCGGCAGATACACGAAAAGAAAGCGAACGACAAAACCGATGACGGTGTTGGGACCGGCAAGCACCGTAACTCCGAATGCGATGATCAGCCCCAGCGGCGGGATCCATCGTCGGCGCCACGCTGTTGCTAGCGAAGCGATGACCAACGCCGGCACTGCGAAGAAGCATGGTTCGACTGGATCGATTTTAAAGGGATCGGTTCCGGTCGCGTGGTGGTAGAATGGGAAAAACATCGCCATAGCGTGGGCCAGGTTTTCGAACGAAGATTGGCCCACGAACGACGCGAGTTGCGAATATTCTAATGGCAGTGCGAGCGGATTGAACATCAATGGCAGGAGCCAGTAGAGATTGAACACGAGCCAGAAAAGTACTGCGTATCCGGACCCTGCTGCGACGGGAGCCAGCATGCGCCAGTTGAATGACTGCCAGCGCGACAGCGCAAAGAGACCGACGACGACAAACGTGATGTACACGTATCGCACATCGTAGGTCGCCTGGAGGGTAACCAGCGCCGCCAGCGCCATCGCCCGTAATGGCGACGGCCGCGCGTAGAAGCGCATCAGCATCAGGAAAATGAAAGGCATCAGTGCATAGGCCACTAGCGATGGGACGTGGCCGCGCTCCGTCAGGCCAACGGTCCACGTATTGAACGCGAAGAACGTTACAGCGACGGCGCCCGCGATGGGAACGCGCGTGAGGCGGTAGACCAACAAGTATGGTCCGAGAATCGAGAGGGCGAGGAACGGTAACATCAATACGACGCGCTCGATCAGGTTCCAGCTCAAACCGAGTTGAGTAAGCCCACCCTCGATGCACCACAGGGGAGCGCTGGGCGACCAATAAGCGAGTGAGTAGCCGGTGTTTTCGAATTCCGCCCAGCGCAGTGGCCATGGAAAGTACGTTGCTAGTACGCTGGCGTCCTGACGCTGAAAGTCCTCTCCGGTAATCAACCCCGGCACCAACCACGCATGGTACACGCTCGCAACGAGCACTACGGGAAGGAGTACAGGCCAGTGCGTCAAGGCTCGCAGCAGGGGCGGCCGGCTGTGCCGCCTTCCATCATTTAGACGGCTGTTGATCATATGGGCTGGTGCGATTGATTCACCTGACCGCCGGACCCTCTACGATGGACTTGTCCGCGAGTGGTGCGTCAATATCAGACAAGCGATCTGTGGAGAAGTCGACGATGGCGATTTTGGTCCATTTAGCGCCGCTCTCAAACACCAACTCCGCCGAAGCATCGCGCTCGTGGCGCTCGCGCAGCGAAAACCGAGGAATGATTTCGCACGGGGAGGATGGCTGGATCGCTTATGATGGGGGACCCAAGTCATTCGAGTGAGCCTCCCTGATATACTAAAGTCAATCCGGCCAAAACCTGATACAATGTCGACGATTCTGCATTGTGCGTACAAACCTGCGTGTCCTGGAGCCCATACTGAGTGCGCGACTTCACACAGCGTATTCTTGGAGTGAGGGGCCTAAACTTTGCCTAAGAGAATCGGCGTACTATTGCTCATCGGGCTACTTTCCGCGTCGTGCCTGTTGCACCCGGTGGTTACACCTCGCGGCCCTAGTCAGAATTCGATGGTTGCGCGCGTATCAGTTGAACCCCAAGAGTACTTCGGTCCTTGTCCAGTCCACATCAGGACATCAGGCAGCATCCGCGGGGCTCCAGGCCATTCTGTTAAGTACAGATTTATCGGCAACGGTTTTCCTTGGGGTATATGGCGCTGGGGCGCCATCCCCCCGTCTGGCACGCTGCGGGTCTCCGAAGTGGCAAGCATCGATGTCGCGCACGCTGGCTACTTCTTCCGGCAGGTGTGGATAATGGTCAACGGCGGCAGGCTTGACGAGTTCTCGAACCGAGCGCTGTATACAGTCACGTGCGGCGTGCCGCCGCGGCCAAGGCGAGTCACCTGGCGGGTGGATACTCCCATGTATCAGGGGCCCTGCCCGAAAACTGTCAATTTTGCGGGATCCATTTCGGCGGAGCCGGGCACGCATGTGCGATACCGCATCATCGCCAACGGGGCGCCTTGGGGACCAGTCTACAGCGCCGACATCGGTAGCTCAGGGACACTGGCGGTTTCAGAAACGCTTGCCATCGACTCCGCACATGCCGGTTATTTCTCGCGGCAGCTTTGGGTGATGAGAAACGGCGTTGAGCCAGATGTGTACTCCAAGCAAGCGGTGTATAGCGTGATGTGCCTGCCCGGTCGGCCGGGGCCGCATGCCAACTACACGCTCTTCGACATTTCGGCGCCGACGGAATTAGTCAATAGCGGCGATCCCAGGGTCTGCGGCGACCACGTCGTGCCAAGGCGCGCAGCAGCGTTATGCGGTGCACCGCTCGCTAACGGCCAGTTAGTGCTCGTATGGAACTGGAAGCCGGCCGGCTGCTTAAGTGGTCCATGCCGATCTAGAATTGATGGCTACCGCATCTACCAAATTCTCGGGAAGGCGCACCGCCTCATAGCAACGCAATTCGATTCCGCTCTCACCATCGCGACCTTCGCGCAAAAAGCTAGTGCAGTCGCCGGCAATTGCTACACAGTCCGGGCTTTTTTTGGTAATGACGAATCAAGTGACAGCAATGAAGTTTGCGTCAAGGCCGGCTACGGTGAGACGCTGTGCATATCGTGCTACGGCCCAAGGAGGTGATCCCGCTCGAAGCCGGAGCAGTCGGAGTAAAATTCGATCTCCTGAAACTCTCGACCGGCGTCGCAGTCTTGAAGGCGAAGTTGCAACTCGGGGGAGCGTCCGAGAGGTCCATCGTCCTCGGGACTTCTGCATAGGTGCTGTAGATCTGGCATCCGCCGCTGTGGTCGCTCGCCCGGGCGGGACCGTTCCCGCCGATCCTTATCTCGGCGTTACACAGCATGCAAGCTCGATCGATATCACCTCTGCAGTGCGTGCTTGGGTGCAAGGCGGATACCCAAACTATGGATTGGTCCTTCGTCCAACGGACCAACACGCTGCGAAATATCACGGCACGTGCTTTGCTGTCGTACGCGATCTCGCTCTCGCTATCGATTATTTCAATCCGTAATGCGTCCCGCGGAGAAAGAGTTTCAAGACCTATTTGGAAAGCACTGACGCCAGGCGCACGCACCGCGGTCGCAATCGTTTTCGTGGGAACAAACGGTGACGGCTCTCGAAGCGAGCTTGCAGCGCGCTGCGCGCGCGCCGGATCAGCCGCCGGATGGCGTCTGCCGGCCGGCGCGCCGTGACCTAACGCTGGCGAACACCAGCAACGCGAGCGAAGCCAGAATAGCCGTCGTTGTCAGCGGCGCCGACTCGCCGACCAGCACATTGGAGAGGCCGGCAACGATGATGCACGCCGTCGCGACGAAAGCCAGCACGTGTGGACGCCGTGCGTTGACGATAGCCAGATAGACTGCCGCCGATGCAATCGCGCTCGCGAGTAGCGCCGCCGGCACACCGCTCGCCTGAAAGAAAAGGAACACCGCGACCGACGTCGCGATCGGGAACGCGCCGCGCAGAGCTCGTCGTTTCATGGTCTCCGGTTCCGCCTCATGAGCACGAATGTGACAACGGTGGTCGAGAGCAGCGCCCAGAGCAAGGCGGCGAGACGGTTGAAGACATCTGCGACGTAGATGAAGACGACGCGGCCGCGGGTTTGGGGCACGAACCACCCATTGAACAGCGTGTTGACCGGAACGTGGCGGTTCGGCGGAGCGAAGTACTTGCGCAGCCTCCACCAATCAACGATGATGTTGCCGGTCGTCTCCGGGGCGTCGCTTGGCACCAATGCGACCGCCCATGCCTCGTCGTACGTGACGGGCCATACCAGCAAGCCGCCTTTCGTTCGAAGCGTTCCTGTAAACTCGGCGCTGGAAAGCTCTCGATAGTTGCGGACTTCTGCGCCCTCAGATGGACGCAACCTTCCCTCTGACAGAAGTGCGGACTGGATTCCAAATGGTTCTTCAGAGAGTTCTTCGATGAGATGCGAGTCGGAGGTAAAGCGCACGTGCAGATGGGCGACGAAGCGCCCAAGAACGGGGTCGTATGTGACATCGTTGCTTGCGTACTGGGCGCCGTCGATTGCCACCAGCGGTAAGCCGGCCAGTTCGTGCGCATCGGTGGCACGAGGAGATCGCCGCGGCGACCATGGTGGCAGGTCGGGCGGACCGATGCCGATCGAAAATTCCGACACCCGCGAGTGGGAGACGGAGGTGCCCTCAGAGGCGAGCGATTCTACCCAAGCGTCGCGCACGGCGAAAGCTGTCGATTCCAGCGGTCCCTTGAGGCTATCTCCAAGATACGCGGCTATCGGCGCGCCGTAACGATCCGGCTCGAGCGAAAACATCGAGTCGAGCGCCGGCTGAACGATAGCCGAAAGGTCTTTGCCATTGACTTGATCTCGGGGCCGCAAAATGCGCGTCAGCCGGTAGCGGGCGTGCGTTTGTGTCTCCTCTAACGAGAGCACGAGCCGGATGGGCGTCCCCGCCGGTGCACTGAAGTGCAGCCACAGCCGCGGATGCCATGCGAGAGACACACCGATCCCGCGCACTGCCGCCAGCACCGGTGCACGATCGCGGCGCGGAGTAGTCGACCTGCCAAACCGCTCGTTGGCGAGTTGGATGTCCGCGCGCAGGAGCAAGGAACCGAGTTGGTTGGCGTCCTCGGCAGCCGCGCCTCGCGGTCCCAGCACGCTGACATCAAGCCATGTCACCCCGGGCGGTAGCACGACATCGCGCAGCGTTACCCATGGCCCGCCGCCCATTAGAACCGCCTCGAGCCGTGACGGCGCACGGAGCTCCCGCAAGACACGCCTCCCTGAATCTGTCGTCAGCGCAAATCGCACTCGGCGGGCCGCGTTATCCGGCGAGGCAACGCCTGGCAAGATCAGGTCGGCTGTTTCGCGCCAAGGGCTTGGATTGATGATGCCGACTGACGCTTCGCTGGTGCTGATCGCCAACCATAAGCCAGGCCCAGGAGCCTTGACCGGCGATGGCGCGAACCTCGGGTCATCGAAATCGATTCGGTCCTCATCTGGTTTCAGCGCGAACAGCTGGCCGCGCACTGATGAATCGTCAGGCGGGTCGACGCTCCACGATCCCAAATAATAGCGATCGGCACCAACGGCTAACTGGAGCGTAGCAGGTCCGCGCGCGACGCTCTTGACGCGAAACTTGAACTGTTGCCTGCTGGGCGGACCGAAGAGCGTATCGACCATCGACTGGCGCGTTAGGGCGACCGCGGAGTATTCGATCGCGCGGCGATCAGCCTCATCGCACTCGGGGCACTCCTCAGGTTGCCGCGGATCGAACACGTCCGGCCCACGGACCGCCGAATGCACGAGCCGGAGCACCGCATGCGGGTTTACTTGCGACGCCAGGATCAGCGCGCCATGATCGCTCCAAACGTCGGTCCCAGCCAGTGCATCGAGCGCCTTTATCGTGCCGTCGTACAACACAGGTGTCGGAGCGATAAAGGCCGGCGCGTCGCTCGCGCCAACAACCTGGTAGACAACATTGTTGCCGAAACGAGCCGCTTCGCGCAGCCACGGGCGGCGTGCAAAGAAGGCGTACACTTCAGCGCGTTGCACGTTGTACTCGAACGGCCGGTAGACCCAACCTGTGGGATCGTCGTAAATCACGAAATAGCGGATGTTCATCTCGCGCATGATTGCAGGCATCAGCGGAGAGCGCCACAGCGCGAAAGGATCCGAGATTTTGGGCGAGAGGAGCGCCAGCCCGCGGAAAGCCGGCGAGTTCCCGATTTCTCCGATGTACAGGGCTGGATGGTGGTCGCTACCCACAAAGTACGGCCTCGCCGTCGGGTAGAAGGCCGTACGAAAATAACCTCGCTGGTCATCGAGAAAGCGTTTGAGACGAACGTCTTGTGCTTGCACCTGAAGCGGCGCGAAGTTGGAGAAGCGCTTCGGATTGTATGCGTCGTGCATGAGCCAGGCATATGCAGCGACGCCCAGCACGAGTGAAGCAGCGACAGCGGTTTTCGCAGGACGCCAACCGCGCAACCGCAGGAGTGCCGCCATGCGCGCCGCGCCGAGCGCCAGTGCCATCGCGTACGCGCACGCGACCAGCGACGAGAACTTCGTGATGTCTCGAAAGATAAACATCCCCGGTAGATAGGCGAAGAGAAAGCGATCAAAGGCGCCGACGATACTGCTGGGTCCGGCGAGCAGTACGACACCCACTGCAACGATGAAGGCCAGCGACGGCGTCCAGCGCCGCCGCCAGGCCAGGGCGAGAGCGGCGAAGACGAGTGTTGGCACTGCGTAGAACACCGGCTCAACGGGATCGATCTTGAATCCGTCAGTGGCCGCCGCATGGCGGTAAAACGGGAAAAACATCGCGGCGGCGTGAGTCAGATTCTCAAACGAGGAGATCCCGACGAAGGAGCCGATTTGGGTGTATTCGGTCGGCAGTTTGATTGGGTAGAAGAGCAGCGGCACAAGCCAGTACACGTTTAAAACCGTCCAAAAGAATGCAACGTACAGCGATTGGACCGCAACCGGAGAGATCCGCTGCCAACTGAATGTGCGCCAGCGTGAGAGTACAAAGAGCGCGACAAGGACCAAGGTGATGTACGTATATCGCACGTCGTACATCACCTGAAGCGTCATCAATGCAGCTACTTGTAGAGCCCGCAGCGGCGTCGGCCGCTCGTAGAATCCGAGAAGCGCGAGCAAGACGAGCGGCATGAGAGCATACGCAAGCAGCGAGGGGATATGACCTCGCTCCGTGAGTCCGATCGTCCACGTATTGATGGCAAAGAATGAAGCTGCCGCGGCGGCGGCTACGGGGGAACGCGTGAAGCGGTATGCGAGCAGGTACGGCGCGAGCACGGCAATGACCATAAACGGAAACAACCACGCCACGCGCTCGATGACGTTCCAGTCGAGCCCCAGTCGCGAGAGAGCACCGACGAGACTCCACACCGGCGCGGATGGTGACCAAAGGTCCAGCGAGTAGCCCGTGTAATCCGCTGCCGCCCAGCGCGGCGGCCACGGGAAATACGTTGCAAGCACGTTCGGGTCCGGACGCACAAAGTCTTCGCCTGTGATCAGGCTCGGCGATAACCAAGCATGGTACACACTGGCGACCAACAGCGCTGGAACGATCAGCGGCCAGTGAATGCGTGCACGCAGCAGCGCTTGCCGTATGTGCGACGATCGGTGGACCGCGCGATAGTTACCCTGCATGCGACTTACCGCGATGTGCGCCTCGCGCATACGATGAATCCGGCTGCAAATGAGGGCTTCAGCCGAAGGAGGGCATCGATGAGCGCAGCCGGGCCACTATCGACGAAACGATAGCCCTCAATCGATTGGATGCGAAGACCGCAGTCTGCCAGCAGTTCCTTGAGCGCCGGCAGCGTGAAGATCTTGAGGTGTCCCTGAGTCGGGGTACCTTGGCCGAGCCATTTGGTCATTCGCCCCATGTTCCGCTTCAGCGACGTTTCGGTGAAGATGGGCTGAATGCCGAGCAGCAGCAGCGCACGATTAGGAAAGTATGCGAGGTTCGGCGTGGTTAGGATCGCGAGCCCGTCGGGGTGCAGCGTGCGCCGGACCTCTTCGAGCAAGCGATCGGTATTGATTACGTGCTCAAGGACTTCGCCGCATGTAACTACGTCGAAGGAATCATTCTCAAACGGCAACACAACCGATGCGTCGCACACCTGCCCCTCGAACCCCAAGTTGCGGATGTACTCTACCGCGTTCGGCGCAATATCGGTCCCTACGAGCCGCGCTGAAGGCAGCACTTCGGCGAACGCGACCAGGTTGCGCCCAAAGCGACAGCCGACGTCGAGCAATGACCGTGCATCGCGAGGGATCTTTCTGACCATACGGCGTACGCGGTCGAATTCGAACGACTCTGTGGCACGAGTCACGTACTGCTCGTAAAACGTGGCAGGTGCGGCGATTGTGTGCACCGGCTCTTCAGACAGAGGCTTTCTCCGGCGTTGCGCTTAAGATCAATACGAATATAAAACGGAATGTGGTCGCTCGCTAAGCTGTGTCGGGATGCGTAATGATCACCGATTTTTACGACTTCGTCTCGTTGCAAACCTTCGTTGTCCGTTCGTGCCGAGCGCTTCCGAATCTCGAAGGTATCTCGAAGGTAGTGGAACAGGCCGTTTGCTGAAGCGAGTCTGCGCCTCGTTGTGCGTCTGCGTACTCGCTCACGCGTGCGCAGCGCCCACTAGAGGAGTGTCGGGTGTAACTGCGGTTGTCGAGCCCGCGACGCAATACAGCCCATGCCCTGTCTTCATGAAGACGGTTGGGATCATTACGGGCTCGCCAAGTTCGCCTGTCACCTACCGATTCATCGGGAATGGTCTACCGTGGAGCCCGCCTCACCACAGCATCATCCCGTCCTCTGGAGTGCTCAAAGTCATCGAAAGATCGAGGGTTGACAAGGCACAAGCTGGCTTCTTCTTCCGGCAAGTGTGGGTTATCGTTGACGGGGGCGCCCTCGACAAGTTTTCCAACCGGACCTTATATATAAATACATGCGGCGCGCCTCTGACTCTCGCCACGACCGTCGATCCCACCACATGCGCCGACCACGTCGAACCACGGACAGCTGGTGCGTTTTGTGGCGCGGCGCTTGCTGCTGGGCACCCCATGTTCATCTGGAGTTCGGGTCCAGACAGCTGCAAGGGCGGCGCGTGCAAGGCGCCCGTCGACGGTTACAGCATCTACCAAGTGAGCGGAAAGTCAGAGCATCTCGTCGCCACCCAAACGAATCCGAGGCTGACGGTCGCGGCCCTGGCTGAGAAAGCCAGCGCTCTCACCGGCAATTGCTATGTTGTGCGGGCGTTTCGGGGCACCGACGAGTCGCCCGAGAGCAACCAGCTGTGCGTCCGCCCCGCTCGCGGCGAAACGCTCATGCGCGTCGCCCTGAAGCCCGTCATGACGCGTCACGGAGTGGGCGACAACGCCATCGTTTTGTTCGATCTGAGCACGCTGTCTGGCGCCGCGATCTGGAACGCGAGGTTGGAATTTGCTGGAGGGCCTGCTGGGCGGCGCCTCTTTTCATTTGAGTCTTGCATCGCCACCGTCGATTTGGCGACCGCCGATACGCGTGAGCATTCAGTAGAATCCGTGCCGTACGCTTCCTACGTCAACGTTAACAGCTCGACACCAACCGACGTGACGTCGGCTGTGCGAGCGTGGGTGCAAGGAACCCGCCCGAACTACGGTTTCGTCCTTCGAGCACCCGAGATCAGTGCCGCAAAGAGCGACCGGATGTGTCGCTCGTTCGAAGGCAAATCCACACTCGCGATCGACTACCTCAACTTGTGATGGAGGCGAAGCAAAGCGCGGCGTGCGGCTAAAATCGCTCCTGGAGCCGCTCTGGCAAGATGCCTTTTACGTTGAACTCTCGACATATCGTCGAGCTCGCCATTGGGCTGCAGGGCCTCAAACATGCGCCACCTGGGATGCGGCGATCATCGTCGCTGGCGAAAAACCACTCGACGGCGGCCCCACGCATGGCGGTCGTTGCCGGGCCGCTGCAAGAATCCGGCTGACGCCTTGGTAGGCTTCGAACTCGACCGCTATCCGGACTTTCTGCTTCAACGTGCGCATTCGCATATGGGGATCATTACGAACGCGGGGTGGATTGCGAAGCGGCTCGTCTCCTCGTACGTCAGGATCTTTGGGATTCCCGAGATTGGGCTGCATCTTCGCGTACGCGAGGCGGTCCGCCGATGCCCACACGACGCACAGGCAGCCGTCGACGTCGGCTGCGGAGCGGGAATGCTGATCGGGCAGCTGCGGCGACGGCTGCGGCACAGCCGTCTCGTCGGCATTGAACCCGATGCGTCGAGCTGCGCTGTCGCGAAGGCCTCTCATCCGTACGCCAAATTCGAAAACGTCGACGCCGCCACCGCAGCGAACCGTCTTCAGGCGCGCTTCGACGTCGCGTTCTCCCTGGACGTGCTCCACTTTCTGCAAGAGGATGAGCTGCCACGTTTCTTCGCCGCCTGCTACACGATGTTGAAGCCCGGGGGCTGCTTGGTTCTGCATGCCCCTGCCCGCGAGCAAAAGCGGCACCTGCGCCGCTTTGAAAAGTGGGGTGATCCCAATTACCAGACGCAAGGCTTAGATCCACGCCACGTGGCCGCGCTGGCCTCAGCGGTCGGATTTAACAGCATTAAGGTACGCCCGCGAACCGGCTACTGGGCGTCGCTTGCGTGGGAACTCAATATGCTGCTCGCCGGATCGCCCGTCCAAGCCGTCTGTTTTCCTGTTTTGCTGGCGGTCGCCACCGCGGGGGAACTGCTGCCGTCATCGACTTATAACACCTTCATATGCGAGGCGCGCCGTCCACGCTGACTATTACTGGTGGAAGGTGCCCGAGTACGCGCCTCACAACACCCTCGGACATTGGTTTTCAATTATTTGGGAATCGACTTGGAGTCGTGGGCGCGCAGCCCTCGTGGCGCGCTCGCAGCGCTGACACCGGCAGAGCGCAAAATGGTCGACGACGGTGCTATCGTCGTGCAGACGAGAACGTGCTTGGACCTGTTGCGTCGGCTTGACTCACACGTGACCTTCTTTATCACCAGCGAAATCTTTGACTGGTATCCTGGGCTCGTCGAAGAAGTGGCTCGCGAAGAACACGAGATCGCCTTTCACACGCATTGCCACGAAGTGCTCCGTTCCTCGTGGGATCTTGAGCGTGCGCTTAAAGATGCCGCTGGGTTCATCAAGGCGTGGAATCCAAAGGGTTTCAGAGCGCCTGCCTTGTGGATGCCGCGCGAAACCTACGCCGTGTTGGCTCAGGCCGGCTTCCGCTACAGCTCTTCCGTATACGGTCCGTCGGAAGAGCCGCTCGTGATCAATGGCGTCGTTGAGATTCCTGTTTCCACGCACCGCTTCAGGCGGGCGTTGCAGGCGATACCCCAACCAATGACACTACGACTCTGGTTGCGCGAGATTCCGTTCGGCTCACCATACTTCTTGGCGCTTTTTGGATGGCGCGCGGTCGATGCGCTCATGAAGTTGCGCGAATCCCAGTCGCTGCCGTCGAATCTGTTCATTCATAACTGGCAGCTCGCCGTCTGCGGTCGAGCTCAACGGATGCATTTATATCGCGAAAGCGTCCACAATCCGCTCTTCCTCCCCTACACAAGGATCGTGCGCAAAGAATTCGTCGAGCTACTGAGCCGTCACCGGTTCACCCCCCTCGCTTCCCACCCAATGATAGGCGCAGAACGGCTTGCCCATGCGCTTGGGAAGCGTGTGGCATCGACGTCGTCAGTCTCCCATGCAGCGTCGACGCGTAGCGGGTCAATTTGAAAGCCATTCTTTCATCTCATACCGCTATACCGCGACCGCCCGAATGAAAATGTTGCCGATGCCCGCCTGGTCAGGGACAAACTCGTGCCAGCGGTGCCGATCGACCGTGCCCTTTAGCGGCGGTTCTGCGTTCAGCAACCACTTAAAAATATAGAGGGCAATCGTGCCTCCGCAATCCCAGAGCCCCCCTCGCACCATGAAGTTGGACGCTTTGAAACCTGCGCTCCCAAGGAGATACTCGATACGACTCCGTGAGTAGTGGCGGTGCCCAAAATACCAAGCCGGGTCCAGCAGCGAAGACAGAGGGTGAGCATAGGGTGTTGAAAGGAGCAGCCATGAACCCTCTTTCACAACTCGCCGCACTTCCCTAAGCGCTTCGATTTCGCGTTGCTTCGGCACGTGCTCAATAACTTCAAACATCACGGCAGCATTGAACGCACCGTCGGCGAAAGGGAGCGCGAAGACGGAACCCACGACGAACTCAGCCTCGGGCGCGTTTTGCTTTGCCTGCTCGACCATGGCCTCACTAATCTCAACGCCGCAGACGGACGACCTGAGACGGATTGCGCACAGATATTCGAACCATCCACTCGCACAGCCGACATCGATAATGCGCGCGGCATACTCTTGAGCCGCAGTTAAACGCACACAGAACTCGTGCCGCGCGGTGAGCCGCTCTGCGACGCAGTCCGAATAAGGCCTCAGGCGCAAAAGCCTGCGGAGATAATCGCGCACGTTCAGGCTCGTCCCCGTCTACCGACGTGGGGCCAACTGCGACTCGAGTCGTTCGTCCGTAGCTTCGGTCATTTTGGGAACGGCTTTGTACGGTGGTGGGCGTTGCCGGCGCTGATCCAGTGTCCCCAATAAGCCTCCGGTCATCTCGACGGCTTTCACGACGACGACGCCGGCGCCCAGGATTGGACGACGCACAAGCTGGCCAATCCCTCGGATGAGTGAAGGCCGTACTGGGTTGATCCGTTTGAGCGCCTGGAATCCGTGTTTGCGAACGAATGCGGGAAGCCACTTGCCGTAATAACGTTTCTTTGCGAACAGATTACCGAGGCTCTGCCGGCCCTCGTTGTGGTGAATGATCGCGTTCGCAAAGGCAAGTGGGAGCTGTTCTCCAATTCGCATCGACATATCCCAGTCTTCGAACGCCACGAGCTCCTCGTCGTATCCTCCGATCTGTTGCGCGACGTCGCGCGGAAAGAATCGGGCCGCGGACACTATGGCATCACTTCGGTAGAACGAGCGCTCGAAGGTCTTGCACGCCGACCAAAAACCGTCACCGAATGAGACTTCAGGCACGGCTACCGCCTTGCGCCCCAGCGCGGATGCTGCCAGCGCAGCGCTGACAACGTTGGAGTCGAGAACCATGTCGGCATCGAGCACAAGAATGTACTTGCCGCGGGCGGCTCTTATGCCGGCGTTGCGCTGAGCGCATCGCTCGGGGCCTGCTTGGAGTACACGGTCCGCGAAGGCCGTCGCTATCCTTAGCGTGTCATCGGTTGACTCATTGTCGACGACGAGGATCTCCAGAAACTTATAGTCTTGCATCCGCGCGCTCGTCAGGCATGCCTCGAGCGTACGACCTGCATTGCGCGTCGCGACGATGATTGAAACGAGTTCCAAGACTACCTATTTTCTGCGCAACTTGGCTCACGGAGGCCCCGGATGCTTCAACCGCGCCCCGCGGGGGACCTGGGTCTTTTCTTTTTATCGGGCCCGAGCCGTTTGCGAATCCTGAACGCTAAGAAGCGATCATGAAGGATCTAGCGCAAATCATTTCGCGCCGTTGGTCTCGTACTTATATACTCCAATGTGACCGATATACTCCAACGCGACCAAATGGTACGGAGATGTAATTTATTTATCGTTAATCCGCCGCGCGAGCGTCCCTACGGACTGCTTTAAGGCGGATTTAACATCGAAAATTACAGGACGATGGTCGACCTCGTTGGACTGGACACGCGCCTCAAGGTGCTCGAGTACCTCAACGCCACCTCGGGAGAAAAAATCCGACCTTGTTCGCTGCTCGTGAAATACGTGAAGGCAGAGAGACTTGGCAAAAAAGTTGGGCGAGGGGTGTATGATTATCCAGTCTTCGACGATGCGGCCGTAATCGTTCCACGCCGGTGCGTTTGAGAGTGCGCGCGAGCCTCGTGACCAAGCGCGCGAACGCACTGCCGGATTTACTTGGAACAATGTCGCGCGCGATACAAGAACGCTTTTACGCCGATATCCTCGCGCGAAACTCGCTTGCCAGGGAGGCTTAAGAGGCAGGTCTAAGGCTGGGTCTCGCGATGAAAAGCAGCGTGACCTCGTCCACAGTCGCAGTGATGCTCGCCACGCTCCTCAGCATGGTGCTCGGCTTTGCGCGAGAGGTTGTCAGCGCCAAGTATTTCGGTGAGCGCTGGGAACTTGATGCGTTTCTCGTTGCCGCCATCATCCCCACGCTGGTCTTCGGTGTCTTTAACGGTGCCTTGGTCAGCGCTCTTGTTCCGATCTTCAGCGGCTACTTCGCGGAAGGCGAGGACGAAGAGGCGTGGCGCTTCTCCAGTACGGTTATCAACGGGCTCCTCATTGTACTGTCGCTGCTCGCGGCCGCAGCCTGGCTGGCGGCGCCCTGGTTCGTGCACGTCGTGGCGAAGGGATTCCCAGGGCCCGAAGCGGGCGTAACGACGCGCATGGCGCGAATTCTCATGCCCACGATTGTTGCAACCTCGGTCGCCGGCGTGGTGCAAGCGCTGCTCAATGCACAGCACCGCTTTCGCGCTGCCTCGCTGCAAGGTGCCGCCGTCAATCTCTTCACGATCGCGGGCGTGCTCGCGCTCTTCCGTATGTATGGCATCTATGCACTTGTGTTCGGCATGGCGGCGGGATTGTTTGCGCAACTGCTCGTGCAACTGCCCAACTATTTGCGACGCTGCAAGTATCGTTTTGTGCTCGACCTACGCCATCCGGGCCTGCGAAGTCTGGCGCTCATCCTCGGGCCGATCATCGTCGGCTCCGCCGTGGGTCAAGTCAACCTGTTTTTCGATAAATACTTTGCGTCAACGCTACAACCCGGCAATATTGCGGCCATGCAGTACGCGACCAAGGTAGTAGGCTTTCCTCAGCAGCTCTTTGCGGTTGCCATCGCAACGGTGATCTTTCCGCTCTTGTCGGCGCAGTTCGCAACCAAAGAACTTGCATCGTTGCGGAGCACCGCGTTCACCGGGCTGCGCATGACGGCGCTCATCACCACACCCGCGGCGTTCGGGCTCATCGCGCTCGCTCGACCCATTATCAGCGTGCTCTTCGAGCGGGGCGAGTTTACTCCGGGTGACGTGGTTCGTACCGCAGGCGCCATGCAATTCTATGCTGTGGGACTCCTTGGGATCGCTGCGAGCATTGTGCTCACCCGCTGCTTCTTCGCCATGCACGACTCCAAGACGCCCGTGCTCATCGCCAGCGCGGTCGTGGTGCTCAACGTCGTCTTGTCCGCGTTGAGCGTCGGTCGATTCGGCATCAACGGTCTCGCGGCATCCAACTCGCTGGCGTCGCTTGTCGAGGCAGCGGTGCTCGCATACCTTTTCGTCCGCCGAGTAGGAGTCGTCGCCGATGTCCGAACATCCGCATCGTTCGGAGCGACGCTCGTCGCATCCGTAAGCATGGCTGCGGTCGCTTCATCGGTCTCAACGGCACTGTGGCGAGTCTCCGCTCCGTTCTGGCATCACGCTGCCGTCATGCTCGTCGCCATGCTCGCCGGTGGTTTAGTGTTCCTCATGGTCGGAGCGGCCTTGCGAATCCGCGAGCTCAGCGAGCTGTGGTCATTACTTTCGCAGCGCGTGCACAAGGGCGCGGGCTCTGCGGCGCCGCTGTAGCGAGAGGGTCAGATGTCCGATCTGACCCTGCGGCTCGCGCTCACGAAGAACTACCTCGCAAAGCACAATAAGCTGCGTCCGAAGATCGCCGTCGTGCTGGGATCCGGATTGAGCATCGTTGCCGACATGCTTGAAAGTCAAGCGGCGATTGCGTACAAGGACATTCCGAATTTTCCGGTGCCGGGCGTTCCGGGTCATAAGGCTCAGATTATTTTTGGACGAACACGAAACGGAACACCAGTGGTCGTGTTCGAGGGGCGGCCGCATTATTACGAGGGACTCACGATGCAGCAAGTGGCGTACCCAGCGTACGTCGCGGAGGCGCTTGGGGTGTCGGTTTTCATCGTCACCAACGCCGCGGGAGGCATCGCACAAGAGTTATCGCCCGGCGACATCATGTTGATTCGCGACCACATCAATCTGCTCGGCGATAACCCGTTGCGAGGTTTGCAAGCGCTCAAGCATGGCCCACGCTTCCCCGGACTGCGCGATGCATATGACGCTGGGCTGCTCGACCTTGCGCTGCGCACTGCATCGAACGCACAGATCGCCGTGCACTTGGGCGTCTACGCCGCCATGAGCGGGCCATCATTTGAAACGAGCGCTGAATTGCATATGTTGCATACACTCGGTGCCGATGCGGTCGGCATGTCGACGGTACCGGAAGTGATCGCGGCGCGCCAGGCCGGTATGCGCGTTCTTGGGTTGTCCGTCATCGCAAATGACGCTATGCCGCGCCGCCGTCCAGAACCAGCTGAGGTCGGCCACGAGGCGGTCTTGCAGCTCGTTGCCCATGCTGCGCCTCGCGTGCGCACTCTTTTAGAAGGCGTCATCGAAGGACTTAACGCTTGACGCTCAGCGACGCTACCTTCATGGCGCTGGTCGAGCGCAAGCGTCGCGGACTCGAGCACACACGCGAAGAGATCGACGAGCTTGTCAGCGCATATGTTGCGGGCAAGATCGTTGATCGAAGCTTCGCGCTGTGGCTGCAGGCTGTCATGGATCGCGGCCTCTCGGTAGACGAGACGGCGTGGCTTACGCAAGCGATGGCGTCTTCAGGTGTCATGCTCTCGTGGAACGACGTCGCCGGCATCGTCGTCGACAAACATTCGACCGGCGGCGTGGGCGACGATGTCAGTCTCATTGCGGTGCCACTTGCCGCCGCCTGCGGGGTGAAGGTAGCGAAACTATCCGGTCGCGGGCTTGGACATTCGGGAGGCACCATCGATAAGCTCGAGTGCATTCCGAATCTGCGCACCGACCTTTCGGTAGCTGCTTTCAAGCGACAGGTTACAGAAGTCGGTTGCGCCATTGCGCAAGCAACCGACGAAATCGCACCGGCAGATAAGAAAATCTACTCGCTGCGTCACCGGACGCAGACGGTGGAGAGCATCGGTCTCATCACCGCCTCCGTGCTTAGTAAGAAGATTGCCGGCGGCGCGCCGCATCTCGTCATCGACGTCAAGTGCGGGAGCTCTGCCTTCATGCAAACGCACGAACATGCGCGTGCCCTCGCCCAGATGATCGTAGAGGTTGGCCGGCGCTTAGGCCGCTCTATCACCGCGCTCATCACCGATATGGAGGCGCCGCTGGCAATGTCAATCGGCGATGCGCTTGAGCTCGACGAAGCGATCGGCGTTCTTCGCGGACGCGCAGGCGGGCGCATGGGCGAGGTTACTTTTGCAGTTGCCGAAGCGATGCTCGATATTCATGCTGATGATCGCACACGAAGTGCGCGAACGTCGGCGCTCCGCCACGCGCTGCTCGACGGCGCAGCCTATATACGTTTTGTAGCTATGGCGGCTGCGCAAGGTGGAAATGTTGCCAACTTTGAGCCTCCTGCTGAACCGTCACTAACGATCGCCGCGCCTGACAGCGGCTTTGTCGCAGCAATTGACGGCCGCGCTATTGGGGAGGCCATCGCTTCGCTCAAAGGCGACGCCGAAGCCAAAGCCTCCGCCCGCATCGGTGTACGGCTGCAAAAAACTGTGGGCGATGCTGTGACTAAAGGTGAGCCGCTTGTATCCGTGTTTGCAGAAGAAGGGGCAGAAGGTCTTGGGCGCATCGCTGGTGAGGCGTTGCGCATAACTCTCAATCCCGCCGCTCGGGGTCCGGCAGTCATCGAGCGCCTGCGCGCGGAACCCCTGTAACAACGGATCATGTAGCAACGGATCTTGTAGCAACGGATCATGTAGCAACGGATCTTCAGATCCGTTTTAGGAAACATGCAGATAGCAATTATCGGATCCAATGGCCAAATTGGGAGCGAGGTTGTGCGAGCGGCGAAGGCTGCCGGGCTTGACACGCTCGAACTTCTCCACAGCGACTGCGATGTCACGGACGGCTTAAGCGTTTCGCGTGCACTTGCGCCATTGCGCGCCGGCGACGTCGTGGTCAACACAGCAGCATTTCATAAAACGGACGAATGCGAAGACGCGGGTGACAGAGCGCTCTCAGTCAACGCGCTCGGCTCGTACCGGGTAGCTGCGGAGGCGAGCAAGCACGGCGCAACCGCGGTGTATCTCAGTACCGACTTCGTGTTCGACGGGGCCAAACGCACGCCGTATGTCGAAAGCGACAAGCCCAATCCGCTCAACCTCTACGGCGCCAGCAAGATGGCCGGCGAGACGCTGCTGTGCACCGCGAATCCCCATCATTACCTCGTGCGTATCTCAGCTGTTTTCGGTCCGGCCGGCTCAAGCGGCAAGGGCGGCAATTTTGTTGAATCGATGGTCGCGAAAGGGCGCAGGGGCGAGACGCCGGATGTTGTCGACGATATCGTCATGGCACCGACCTCTGCGGCAGATGCGTCCGGGTTGCTCGTACAGCTGCTCCAACGCAAGGCACCCTTTGGCATCTATCATTTAGCAAATGCAGGCGCATGTAGTTGGCTCGAATTCACCGATGCGATCTTTGAGCTCATTGGTGTGAAAATACGGGCACGCCCGATAAAGGCAGCGAGCCTCAATGGAAAAGCGCTTCGACCGCTCTACTCTGTGCTCGCAAGTGAGCGCCTCGAGTCCCTGGGTTTGAGCACGCGCGACTGGCGCAAAGCGTTGCGTGATTACCTCGAGCTCAAACACTACCTGCGAAGGTCACGTTGAAGAGACTCTTACTACTGCGCTAGCACGCGCGAGCGGCCGGTCGCAACCCAGGCGAGAATAAAGAGCAGCAGAAAGAAGACATCTATCCACGCGAGAGCGACGAAAGCCGGCCACATAGTTCCGCGTAGCTGATACCAAAATACGATCGCGCAGTAGGCGACCTTGAGGCCCATTCCAAACGGAATCAGGTCGCGGTGTCTCACGGGGTTGCCCGCAATGCGCCAGAACATCCACGCAAAAATGATGACGAGCAACGCTGGAAACTGCACATATGCCGGGTGGTTCGGCGGGGCAATCTGAAAATATGCAAATACCTGCGGGAAGAAGAACAAATAGACGATTCCGAGTATCCCGTCGTAAGCCGCGGCCATGATGAACAGGAATTTTATCCACATTGAGTTCATGTGCTCGTTCTCCGTTGATGCGAGTGTCGCACAGCAGCCCGGAGGCGCTTTCGAAAGTGCGCCTTCCGCTCATTGGTAAACTCAGCGCTGTACAACCTGGCGCCGAGACTACGAAATTCCGTTTCGAGCTGCTCGACGCTCATTCCGGTTGGCCGAAAGTTGACATCGAAGAGCGTACATTTCTCCCAGGCGTCGTCCTGCAACAATCGGCCCTGCGATTTCAGGCGGTCATACAGCGGCGTACCGGGAAATGGAGTAAGCACCGTTATCTGTACTTCATATAGTCCTGACTCTTTGACGAACCGCCATACGTTTTCAAAACTCGTTACATCGGTTCCATCTAGACCGAGGATGAAACAACCATTGACTGAAATCCCATGCGACTGGATGCGATCGATCGCGCCCTTGTAATGCTCGAGTTGCTTCGCTTTCCAATTCGATCGTTGTTCGATCCCGTCGAGCGCGGGATACAACGGACTCTCTAAGCCTATTAAAATCTGAACACAACCACTGTCACGCATCAGTCCGAGGAGCTCTTCGTCTTCGGCGACTGAGATATCTGTCTCCGTGAACCAGCGGACGCCTTCCTCTGCCAGCATACGCAGGAGCGCCTTCGAATGCTTCTTATTGACGAACGAGTTGTCGTCCGCAAACTCAATGAATGGCTTCGGCCAGATAAGCTTGATCTGCCGGATTTCAGCGATCACTCGATCGATCGGCTTAACTTTGAATGTGGGGGAAATGCGAATGGATGCGGCGCAGAATTCGCAGCGAAACGGGCAGCCGCGCTGCGTCTGAACGGTGAGGCGATTGTATCGCTCGACCGCGAGCAAATCAAAACGGGGCATCGGTGCCTCAGCTAAATCAAAGTTGTGACCGCGCGAGTCATATACAGGTTGGAGTGACCCGTGCTGAAGATCTGCAACGACTCGTGGCCAGGATGGTTCCCCTTCGCCGATTACGATGGCATCTGCGTGAAGACGGGCTTCATCTGGCAGCGCCGACACGTGCAAACCGCCAAGAACAACCCGGGCGCCCGCAGCCCGATATCTGTCGGCCAAAGAATACGCATCCCTCATCTGAGCGCTGAAACTTGATATCGCAACTGCATCGTACTGACCAGGCAAGTCGTCGAGCACGTTAATGTCGGGTATTTCAACGTATTCCACATCGATGTTGGTTGGTGTCAAGCCCGCAAGAGTGAGCAACCCGAGGCTCGGCAACGACGCGATGACCTTGCTGCGTTCGACAAAACCGGGCAGCGTCAAGCCAAATTCCATTAGCTCCGAGTTTTGAGCGCGCACCCCACTCATCGCAACGAACCCCAGTCTCATCGCGACAGCCAGCCAATCAAGAAGCTCGTGATCCCTGCGATTTCGGCTAGCGTTGGAACTACGAAAAGTCCCCAGAGCGCTGCCCGCCATGCCATGAGGAAACAACAGAGTGGCATCGAGATCGCCCCAACAAGAAGGCCGATGGATGCGATCTGCATCCAGCCGAGCGGAAGCGGCGCAGCATTGACGCTGAAAAAGAAGAAAAGATTGATAAAACCGAGTCCGAAAAACGAGATATGACCGAGTCGAACCATCCTCCGAGCGAGAGATCCATACCCACCGAGCCACCCCTCCCGATGAAAGAAGAATCCGAAGACAGTCCCAGATACTACCCCGGCGAGCATCCCTGCCCAGCCTGCCACAAAGTTGATATTGTTGAGTGCCACGGCGTCTTACCGGGAGTGCGCGTTTATCATCTGCCCGCTGGCATCCCGGCGTGCAGACCATACTGATTCAAAGCCGGCGCGCGTGGCGTCGATCTCCTCGAGGAGCGTCATCCATGCGATATTGTAATACCGCGGATGCGCGAGCTCGGTCGGGTTTTCAACTGGCACGTGGCGCAAGATGCCTTCGATTGATTCGAGCACGGTCACGTGCGGCGTAAAGTTGACACGATCGGCAAGTTTGCGGTTCGTGCAACGGTAGTTGCGGTTGATGGCGGGTACCGGCGCGTCTTCGAGCTGCACGGTGCGGCCTCGCAGCGAGAGCGATCCAGCGACGAGCATCGCGAGTTGGCGGATCTGGAAATTTTCGTGCAGCACGTTGAAGATTTCGCCGCCGAGCGATCCTTCGGGCGCCTCGATGCAACGTAGATGTGCCTCGGCGACATCGTGTATATCGACGAGCGGCCGAAACATCCAGCCGCCGCCATGAAGAAAAAGTTTGCCGCGCAGAAGCGCATCTTTGATGAACGTATTGACGACGAGATCCAAACGCAGGCGTGGGCTGAATCCATACACCGTCCCCTGACGCAAAATGACAGGTGCAAAATTCTCTCCGGCAACCGCGAGCAACGCCTTTTCCGCAGCGAACTTCGACTCGGAGTAAGCGCCTCGCGGCGTGACATGTGTGCGCTCGTCAAAAATACCGTCACCTAACCCATCGTAGATGGATGCACTCGAGCCGAACGTAAACCGGCGGATACCGCGCGCGCGACAGGCGTGCGCGAGTTTCTCAGTCGCGGTCGCGTTCATTTCCCAATTCGCTTCGGTGTTGTATTCAGCGGTCGGATCATTGGAAAGTCCGGCGAGATGCACCACGCCTTCGATGCCGTCGAGCACCGTGGGATCGAAGGCGCGCACGTCGGCGATAACGAGCTCGATGCGTTCGATCACGTGCTCGAGAGGCTTGCGTCCCCAGTACAAACGGTCGAGCACTCGGACTTCGTGACCCGCATCAAGAAAGCGCTGGCACAACACAGCGCCGATGTAGCCGCCGCCGCCGGTGACAAGCACTTTCATGGCAATATTTGCAATCCCAAAGCGCCGAAACGCTGGCCGTTATACCCAAAGAAATAGCTGCGCGAGAGCTGGAGCGACAGCGACCGGGTAACTCGGAAGCGCAGCGTGCCAAAGAGCGACCAGGGGAGAGCGAATGCACCGTTGGGATTATCAGTCGCCGCGCTTGAGTGAATGGCGTACAGATTCAACGCAAAGGGATCACCGTTGTCATAGTTCACGGAAACTGCCTGCGAGTAATTGCGGGTATGATAGATTGTGTCAACGGAAGGATAAGCGTCAAAAAATGGCACGAAGCTATCGAAAAGATTCGTCGTGACCGTCCGCGTCAAACGTGTTTGTAAGGTTAGTGTATAGTCTTGCAAAACCTGTCGATGCGGCAGCGTGTCAGTTACCTTGCGAAGATCCGCAGAGCCAAAGAGACTTGTATTTTGCCCGAAGTTCCACGACGGCGAACCCAGGTAGCCTTCAAACAGTGTGTGCCAAACAGTTTTCGGCAGGACGGCATCCACGGGAAACGGCGCAAATGAGCCCTGTTGCGACACGTGTTCAAAGCCGTATTCACTGCGTAGATGATAGTATGGGCTGCGGATCGTCGACGAGCCGAAAGGCTGATCGAAGCTCTGCCAGGCAAACGTCGAGCCGTGAAAATTCGGCTGTGTTGAGGCGAACAGATCGAGAAACGAGCGATGGATGCTATTTCTGACGTCGTAGGTGTTGAAGGTACCGGAGCCAGTGACCGTTGTTGAGTTAAACGTCTGGCTTGCATGATCGTTGATGTAATCTTGCCATGTGAAGTTGAAGATTTTTGTCGGGCCGATAAGCGGCGAGCCCGAGATCAAAACGTACGACCGGTCGCCGACGAAATGGCTGTCAAGGCCGATGGCCACCTTTGTCACGGTATTGTACGAGAAGTGAATGCCTTGGATGGAGTCGGCCGTGCTCCCGAAATAGATCGGCAGGTCTTCCCCGTTTGTGTTGATATTGCTGATCGAGTAGCCGGGGTTGGTGGCATACGTATACACGTAGGAAGGCAAGGCTACGCTTTCGCCGCCCGGCACGATGATGCGCGCGTTCCGAAGCCGCACATCGGCACCGAGGTGAGCGACGGCGCGCGTTGCGCGGACGTACGGCTGCTCGAATCCGATGTCTGGCAGCGCCAACGGTTCGCTATTCGGAGCAATAATTGCAGGGCCCCCGACGGACGCGCCATCGATAGCTATGCTCGAAGGCGAACTCCCGCTGTCAACCAGCACGCCGCGATGCGTAGCAATGTCGACGCCCAACGCATCTCCGTGTGCGAGGCTTTGCCCCTCAACTGTTACCGCGCCCACTGCAAGATAATGCTCTCCGCGCATGTCGAGAATGATCCGGTCTGCATGGACGTGCAGCACGCCGTCGTCGAGAAAGGCGTCCCCGATCGCGTCAAGGACGAGATGCCCTGGATAAAACCCGACAAACCCAGCTTGCAAAGAGACGGTGGGGTGACGCGGCGCAGCGTACGAGGGTTGTGTGTTTGTGCTTATCCCAACCACGACGAGCGCCAAAGCGGCGAGCGGCCGCGTTCGGCTCGAGGACAAGCTACCTTGCTCCCGCCATATAGGCTTTCACCGATTCGCCGAGACGTTTGATGCCTTCGACGATCATGTCGTCCGATGCGTTGCTGAAATTGAGCCGCATCGTGTTTCGTACAATACGATTGACCCAGAACGGCCCACCCGGAACAAATGCCACTTTGCTGCGAGATGCGAGGGACAGCAGCTCTTCGGTATCGACCTCCTCGGGCACGCGAGCCCAGACGAAGAGTCCTCCCTCCGGATGAGTCCACGACGAGCCTGAAGGCATGAAGCGCTCAAGTGACTGCAGCATGAGGTCGCGGCGGCGGGCGTACACCGGCAACATCTCTGCGATGTGCGCTTCGAACACGCCCGGCTGTCGCGTGTATTCGTAGACTGCTCGTTGCGTGAAGCTCGACGTGTGAAGATCGGCAGCCTGTTTGGCGGGTACAACGCGTTCGAAAACCTCGCGCTCCGGAATGACGAGCCAGGCGACGCGCATTCCAGGAGCTATCGTCTTGCTCACGGTGCTCATGTAAATGCAATTGCGCGAATGCGCGATCGCGGTGAGCGAGGGCAAAGGCTCGCCTGAATAGCGCAGCCGCCCGTAGGGGTCATCCTCGAAGATCGGGATGCCATACTCGGCTGCGATTGCGACCACGTCTTTTCGTCGTTGCAGGCCGAGCGTGATGCCGCTTGGATTTTGAAAATTGGGAACCAAGTAGAGCAGTTTTGGTTTGCGCTTCGCTTCGCGTAAAACCCGAATCAAGTCGTTGGTGATAACGCCTTGATCGTCTGTCGCCACATTGATGTACTCGGCCTGATACGCGTCGAACGCTTGGATTGCGCCAAGATAGGCCGGGTTCTCGATGATGACGGGGTCGCCTGGATCGAGCAGCACTTTGCCGACAAGATCGAGTCCCTGCTGCGAACCGCTGATGATGAGCACTTGGTCGGGCGTGCACTGTATGTTGTTGACGCGCGCGAGATACTCACAGACCCACTCGCGCAACGGCGGATAGCCTTCCGTGACGCTATATTGTAGTGCGGCAGGTCCGTCACTTGCGAGTACGTCTTGACAGGCCTTGGCAAATTGTGCGACCGGGAACAACTCGGGCGCGGGCAGACCGCCCGCGAATGAGATGACGTCGGGCATTGCCGTGACCTTGAGAATCTCGCGAATTGCGCTTGCTTTGAGACGCCCCATCCGCTGCGCGAAGCGAAAGACCTGGGTATCAAATGAAGGATCGGATGCGGCGAGTGACATGCTGACCTCGTTGATGCAGTCGACATTGTATCGACCGCGGGGTTCGCGGCACGTCCGTTCTCCACCGCACCGGGGGTATCCCCGTACCCAACGTTCGGCGGGTTGCCTAATGCGCCGTAGAGAATGTGAGCTGGGCCATTATGCTCAACCGCGTTCGAGTGTCATGAAGATCGCATACTTCGATTGCTTTTCAGGTGCGAGCGGCAACATGATCGTGGGCGCGCTCATTGACGCCGGTCTGTCCGCTGATGCGCTCGAGCGTGAGTTGCGTAAACTGCCGGTGCACGGTTTCGAGCTGCGCGCCCAGCGCGTTGACAAGCGTGGGCTCGCTGCGCTTCATTTCGACGTGCACGTGCCGGGCGAAGACGGCCGGCAGGCTGATGACATCGGCCACAGTCACGCGCACGAGCATCACGCGCATGACGATCACGCACACCACCATCAGGCACACCTCCATGACGCTCATCATCACGAAGGCATCGCGCATCGCAAACTTGGCGACGTCCTTGAGATTCTTCGCGCGGCGCATTTCCCCGATGCGGTTGAATCCATGGCGGCACAGATCTATCGCCGGCTCGCGCAAGCAGAAGGGCGAGTACACGGCGTGCCTGCCGATCAGATCGCATTTCATGAAGTTGGACAGATCGATGCTATCATCGACATCGCGGGCGCCGCCCTTGGCCTTCATCTCCTCGGCATCGACAAAGTGTTCAGCTCGCCACTTCCCTGTGGTAGAGGTCGTGTCAGGAGCGCGCACGGCCAAATGCCCTCTCCAGCGCCCGCCACGATGGAGCTGTTGCGCGATGTTCCGACATATCAGCTTGATGTTGACGGCGAGTTTGTGACGCCGACTGGCGCAGCAATTCTCACGACCATCGCATCCTTTGAGACTCGCCCCGCAATGACGATTGCCGGCATTGGATATGGTGCGGGCAGTTCAGACTTTCCATTTCCCAACGTATTACGCGTCCTCATCGGTGACTCCGTGAAGCGCGAGGGAGGCGCGCAGCATCCAGACGATGTCGTGCAGCTCGAGACGAACATCGATGACATGAACCCGCAGCTCTACGAGCACGTCATGGAATGCCTTTTTGCGAGCGGAGCCCTCGACGTGTGGACGCAAGCTGTCATGATGAAAAAAGGGCGGCCGGGCGTTGTGCTGTGCGCGCTCTCAGCACCGGAGCGCGCCGAAGCGATAGCCGAGGTCATGCTTGCGGAAACAACGAGCATTGGCATCCGCAGCTGGAGCGCGCGCCGAGTCACGTTGCCGCGGCGGGTCACAACGATTACGACGGCACTGGGACCAGTGCGCGTGAAGATCGTCGAAGGGCCTGCTGGGAAACGTGCTCGACCTGAATATGAGGATGTCCGTGGCATTGCGCTGCGCGAGGGCAAGCCGCTTGGCGACGTGATGGAGCGGGTCGAGCGAGAGGTTGCGGAGCTCTTGGATGAAGAGTAACGGATCGCACGATCCGTTGCAAGCGCCACGTGGCACATTCGAGCTACGGAGATTCTCGAGCGATGCGGCCCTGGTCATCATCGGAGCCGGTATCGGCAACGCGTTTTCCTACGCCTTCCATTTCGTGCTCTCACGCAAACTCGGTCCAAGCGCCTATGGCACGCTCGTCACGCTGATGTCCATCGCCGTGATGGTCACCGTTGTCGGAAACTCACTCGGCACGGTTGCGATGCAAGAAACAGCAAAACTCTGGGCTACCCACCTGGAAACGGCCATCGGTCCATTCATCAGGCGCGCTTTGCGATTTGCTTTGGTGATTGCGGTCGTCATCGCGCTTGGCCTCACTATCACAAGCGTGGCCCTCGCCGCCTACCTGCATGTGCAGCAGCCGCTGTTATGGATGCTCCTTGGAACATATGTCGCCGTGCTGATACTCGCGGCATTCGCGCGTGGCGCAGCGCAAGGCGCACATCGCTTTGCGATCTTCGCCGCGTCCTTTATCGGCGAAGGGGCAGTAAAGGTTGCGCTTGCGGTCTGGCTCGTCATGCTGGGGTTTGGTGTGGCGGGAGCGATGGGCGGGCTGATCGCGAGCGGAGTAGCAGTCCTTGCGGTCGCATTGCCCGCTACCATTTCCGGCGGCGCAGCAAGGGCATGGCAACGCGGCGAACAGCTGAAACTCGGGCGGTCAGCGCTGCTCGTCCTCGCGGTTACCGCTGCCGTGAACGCGCTGCTCTACATCGATATGCTCTTCGCGAAGCATCATTTTTCTGCCGATACAGCGGGTTATTTCGGAGCGGCCGGGACCATCGCGCGCACGATACCGTACGCGGCGAGTTTTATCGCCCTAATCCTCATGCCTAAAGCGGCGGCTGCGCTGCACGTTAGTCGCCACTCTCTGACACGCGTCCTCGGTTTCACGGCCGGCATGACGGCTGTATGCGTCGTTGCGGCTCTTGCGCTCATCAATCTTTTTGGGCCGACTATTGTCGGCGTGACGTATGGACCCGCATTTACCGGCGCCCAACCAATCCTGCGCGCCTACACGGTGGACGAGGCACTCTTCGCACTGTGGGCAAGCGCGAACGGATACCTCGTCGCAGTTGGGCGCTATGAAGTGTTCGTCTATCTCGCCGCTGCCACAGTCGTTGAGGCCGTCGCGATGGCGCTCTTCGGATCGACTCCCCTGCGACTCTTGTCGATAGCGATCGTCGTCAATGCCGCACTGGTGCCGACAGTGTGGCTGCTCGCAGTGCGCACACTCCGTGCAGCGCCGCAGGCGGCGAGCCCCCTGCTCGCAGAAAACATTCTGTAATCCCCAGTACGAAAGGCCTACGCCACGATGGATGCGATGCGTCGCCAGGACGCGAGCCACGTTTTTTATCGCAAACTGAACCGCGAACTGAAGCAAATCGTTCGCGGCGAAGGCGTCTACCTTTTCGACGCATCCGGCACACGTTATCTCGACGCGTGCGGCGGTGCGATGGTTGTCAGTGTTGGTCACGGCGTCAAGGAGATCGCCGACGCAATTGGAGCGCAAGCTGCCACGCTTGCATATGTGAACGGCACGATGTTCACAACCGAGCCCGTCGAGCGGCTCGCAAGCGCATTGATCGAACGTGCTCCTCAAGGCATCGAAAAGGCATACTTCCTCTCGAGTGGCTCAGAAGCGGTCGAGGCGGCGCTTAAGCTCGCGCGGCAATATCACGTCGAGGGTGGCGAGCCGTCGCGTCGCATTATCATCGCGCTGACGCCGGGGTATCACGGCAACACGCTGCTTGCGCTGTCCGCCTCGGCCCGGCCGCACTACCGCCAGCTTTTTGAACCGTGGCTGATTGACGTTCGGATGATTCCGGCACCGTATGCCTATCGTGCGGGCGACGCGGGCGAGCGCTCTCCGTCAATGACTGGTGCGGCGCTGGAAGATGCCATTAAAAGTGCCGGCCCGGAAAACGTCGCAGCGTTTATTGCAGAACCCGTCGGAGGATCGTCAACGGGCGCATCGGTACCGCCGCCAGGCTACTACGCGCGCGTGCGTGAGATTTGCGATCGGTATGGCGTGCTCTTCATTGCCGACGAAGTATTGTGCGGCGTCGGTCGTACGGGAAAGTTTTTCGCCCTCGAGCATTTCAAGAATGCACATGGGGAGGCGATCAAGCCGGACATCATCACGCTAGGCAAAGGACTCAACGGCGGATACGCACCCTTGTCCGCGATGCTGACGACCCAAACGCTCTTCGATGCGATGAAGAAGAGTAAACTTGGCGGCCTCATGCATGCGCAAACCTACTCTCAGCATCCGGTTGCCGCCGCGGCAGGTCTAGCGACGCTCGATTACATCCGCAAGCACAATCTTGTCGAGCGCGCAGCAACGGTTGGTCCGCGCCTGCAAGCGCAGCTCAAAACACTTGCGACTGACGGCGACGGCGCCGAACTGGTCGGCGACGTGCGCGGGATCGGCATGCTCGCAGGCGTTGAACTTGTCGCCGATCGTGCGACGAAGCGGCCCTTCAGCCGAGACCTCAAAGCCGCCGAGCGTCTCGTCGACGCAGGTCTTAAGCACGGTATCGTGCTATGGCCCAATACGGGCCAAGCCGACGGACACAACGGCGACCTCGTTCTCATCGCGCCGCCGCTCGTCATATCAGAAGAAGAAATCGAACATCTCGTCGCGTTGGTGCGCGACAGCCTCGCTGATGTCGCGCACGACATCGCCCTCACAACATAATGTAGCAACGGACCTTGTAGCAACGGACCTTTAGGTCCGTTCCCTAACCAAGAAGGAAACATCATGAGCACCCAAGCTCCGGCCAAACAGCCAAAGATCACCTACTCAGCCGTCGGCGGCAATATGGATGAGATCCACGCCGGCTTCGATGCCGCACTTGCAAAAGTGAAGGCCGAGCTTGGCGCTACCCATCATCTCTTCATTGAGGGCGCGTCCGTCAAAGGCGAAGGATCACCGTTTGTGACCCATTCGCCGATCGATCGCACCCTCACCATCGGCGAGTTTACGACGGCGAGCGAAAAGCAGATCGATGCCGCCGTCCAAGCGGCGAAACGCGGCCAGAAAATATGGGGAGCCATGCCATGGCAAAAGCGGCTCGAGTACATGCGACGCGCTGCGGAAGCAATTCGCAAGCATCGCTATGAACTTGCTGCTATCATGAGCATTGAGATCGGCAAAAGTCGCATGGAATCACTCGGCGACGCTGAGGAATCAGCCGACCTCATCGACTATTATGCCGACCAGGTTGAGGCGGCTCAGGGTTACATACGGCCCCTTGGTCAGCTCTCGCCGAACGAACGCACGCAGGACGTGCTCCGCCCTTACGGCGTTTTCGTCGTCATCGCTCCCTTCAATTTTCCGCTCGCGCTGTCGACGGGCATGTCGAGCGGCGCATTGCTATCGGGCAATGCTGTCGTCTACAAGCCGTCCGTGCAGGCACCGCTCACCGGTGCGAAGCTCGGCGAAATTTACGCGGAAGCACAGTTGCCGGCGGGAGTCTTCAATGTAGTCTTCGGTTCCGGCGAAAAGGTCGGTGAGCCGCTCATCAATCATCCTGGCGTCGACGGCGTTGCTTTCACAGGTTCAAAAGACGTCGGTATGCGCCTGATGCGTGAATTTGCCGCCGGCGGCCGTTTCCCGAAGCCGGTCTTGGGTGAGCTCGGAGGCAAGAACGCAGCAATCGTCACGGCCAATGCTGACCTTGACATGGCGGCAGAAGGAGTGATGCGCTCGGCCTTTGGGTTGCAAGGACAGAAGTGCAGCGCGTGCTCGCGCGTGTATGTCGACGAGCGCGTCGCGGACAAGTTCTTGGATCTGCTTGTCGCAAAGACGAAGGCGATCGTTGTCGGCGATCCTACCAAGCGCGACGTGTATCTTGGCCCCGTCATCAGCGAGAGCGCACTGAAAAAGTACGACGATGCAGTTGCGTCGGCGCGCTCTAAAGGCGAGCTGCTGGTTGGGGGCGAGCGCTTGCAAACGGAACCGCTCGACCGCGGCAACTACGTTGAGCCCGTCATCGCACGCCTGCCGCTTAACCACGAGATTTTCTCACGCGAACTCTTCTTGCCGATCCTCGCGGTCGGCATTACGAAGTCGTTCGACGCGTCGCTTGCCGAGGCAAACCGCTCGGATCTTGGGCTCACGGGCGGGCTGTTCTCAAACGATGAAACCGAGATCGAGCGATTCTTCAACGAGATGGAAGCCGGCGTGCTCTATGTGAATCGTCGCACCGGTGCGACCACGGGTGCCTGGCCCGGCGTTAACTCGTTTAGCGGCTGGAAAGGCTCTGGCATCACGGGCAAAGGGGGCTGCGGCCCGTATTATGTTGCGCAGTTTATGCGAGAACAGTCGCGCACGCGCATGATGTGAAAGCTCCGCGCTAACGACATTCCAGAAAAAGCGTGGAGCAGCCGGTGTAATTTCGACTGCTCACCGCACGTTTGTAAGGGTTGTCCGCAAGGTCCGTTACTAGGAACCGGGAAACTTTGAACTTCACCAGTCGCGCGCCCTCACGCGGAACGGATCCCAAGCTCAAGTGAAACTAAAGATCCGTTGCTACAAGCTCGGGTTGATGTGAGCGCGTCACGTAAACGGAGTCGTTATGGCTAAGCCCTATCCACACATTGTAACCCCGCCGCCGGGCCCCAACGCTCAGCGCATCATCGCGCAGGACCAGCGCTACGCGTCCCCGTCGTACATCAAAGAGTATCCGCTCGTCGTGGCGCGCGGTGAGGGGGCGATGATCGAGGATGTCGATGGAAACCGCTATCTCGATTTTATGGCGGGCATCGCCGTTGCTTCCACGGGCCACAGCCATCCGAAAGTCGTCGCGGCTATCGAGGCCGCGGCAAAGAAGTTCCTGCACATCTGCTCGACTGACTTCTATTACGAAGGCTTTTCGACAATGTGCGAACGGCTGGCAAAGCTCGCGCCCGGACCTGAACCGAAAAGAGTTTTTCTAACGAACTCCGGTACGGAGGCGACCGAGGGCGCTATTAAACTCGCTCGTGCGCACACGAAGCGCCAGAACATCATCGCTTTCCAGGGTGCGTTCCATGGGCGCACCATGGGCGCGATTTCACTCGATGCAAGCAAAGTGCGATACCGGCATAACTTCGGACCGCTGCTCCCCGGCGTCTATCATTTGCCCTACGTCGACTCGTACCAGTGCAGAGTGTGCAGTGAACCGGCGAGCTGCGCGGATCCGCTAGCGTGCGCGCTCAATGCAGCGGAAGCACTCTTCCACGAACGCCTGTCGCCGGATGAAGTTGCAGCAGTTTTCATCGAGCCCATCCTCGGCGAGGGCGGCTACGTCGTTCCTCCGCGAGAGTTTCTCCAATACTGGCGCGATTTCTGCGACGAGCACGGCGCGGTGCTCATCTTCGACGAAGTGCAATCCGGTATCGGCCGCACGGGTCACATGTTTGCCTCGCAGATGCTCGGCGTCGTACCCGACGTCACGCTGCTTGCCAAAGGCCTTGCTTCGGGAATGCCGCTTGGCGCTATCGTTGCGAAAGAATCCGTCATGACATGGGGACGCGGCACGCATGGCAGCACCTTTGGGGGTAACCCCGTTTGTTGTGCAGCAGGGCTTGCAACGCTCGACCTGGTCGAAGGTTCGCTATGTAAGAACGCCGCGAAAGTCGGCAAGGTGTTGTTGGACGGTTTGCACGAGCTGAAACGCAAGCATGACGTCATCGGGGAAGTGCGCGGAGCGGGTCTTATGATCGGCGTTAAATTTGCGAAAGATCGTGCAACCAGGGAGCCATATCACGGTCTGGTCCCGGAACTCGAGAAAGCGGCCTTTGCGAAGGGACTGCTGCTCTTGGGTTGCGGCCGCAGCACCATTCGTCTTGCGCCGCCGCTCGTCATCGATGAGGAAGATGTTGCTATAGCGCTGCGCATTCTTGATGAAGTGATCTCGTCTGCACGCGTGCCGGCGTGAAGAACCCGCTGCGCTAGATCGTCGTCACGACGATGACGGACGCCGGTAACAAGATCATGTCCATGCGCGACGCGGTCGCGCGCTTCGTCGCCGATGGTGATTGCGTCGTTATCGAAGGCTTCACTCACCTTATTTGTTTTGCAGCGGCGCACGAAATCATACGCCAACGCCGGCGAGATCTGACGCTGTGTCGTCTCACGCCGGACCTCATCTACGACCAGCTCATCGCCGCCGGCTGCGCGAAGAAACTCGTCTTCTCTTGGGCGGGCAATCCGGGTGTCGGCTCCCTGCACGCCCTGCGTCGCGCGGTTGAAAAACAGCATCCTCAACCGCTTGAGCTTGAAGAGTATTCACACTTCGGCCTCGTTGCTCGCCTCTCGGCGGGCGCGGCAAAGCTACCGTTCTGGCCGCTGCGCGACTACCAAGGCAGCGACTTGCCGGCCGTCAACGACAAGATTCGTAGCGTGACCTGTCCGTATACAAGCGAAGTGATCGCAACGGTGCCGGCGCTCAACCCGGACGTCACGATCGTCCACGCACAGCGTGCCGACCGCGGCGGCAACACGCAGATTTGGGGACTCTATGGCGTGCAAAAGGAAGCCGCCTTCGCGGCCCGGCGCGTCATCGTTGTCGTCGAGGAAGTCGTCGACGAGAAGATCGTGCGCGCCGATCCAAACCGCACGCTCATCCCAGGCATTATCGTCGATGCTGTTGTCTGCGAGCCGTGGGGTGCGCATCCTTCGTATGCACAAGGCTACTACGATCGCGACAACGACTTCTATGTCGACTGGGAAGACATTTCGCGCGACGAGACGGCACTTGCCGGATGGCTGGACGATTTTGTCTATGCGGTCGCGGACCGCGCTGAATACATGAAGAAGCTGGGTGATGACCGGCGCAAACGCCTCAGCGCGAAGCCGCTTATCAGCCCGGGGGTGAACTACGGTTTCTGACACAGCCCCATATACGAACAGCGAGTTGATGGCGGTACGCGCGGCACACGAACTGCGCGACGGTGAGGTCGTCTTTGTCGGCATCGGGCTGCCAAATTTGGCATGCAACCTCGCGCGCGCCACGCACGCGCCGCATCTCGTGCTCATCTATGAGTCGGGTGCCGTTGGGGCTGTGCCTGACCGGCTGCCGGTGTCCATCGGCGACCCCGCGCTCGTCACCGGATCGCTCGCGGTTGCAACAATGGCAGACGTTTTTCAGTTCTATTTACAGGGGGGACGGATCCAAGTCGGATTTCTGGGTGGGGCGCAAGTCGATCGCTACGGCAATATCAATTCCACGGTGATTGGCCCGTACGACAAGCCGAAGATACGATTGCCAGGGAGCGGGGGAGCGTGCGAGATTGCTATTCACGCAAAGCGCGTTATCGTGGTCGCGCCTCTGACGCCGCGAACGTTCCCGGCTGAAGTCGATTTCATCACCTCACCAGGTCATAACGGTAAATATGGCACCCGCTCGTCCATGCATCTCCCTGGCGCGGGTCCGGTGCGGGTTGTCACCGATGTGGGTGTACTCGAGCCGGCATCACACGACGGAGAACTAGAACTTGTCGCCATCTACCCCGGCGTCGATCCTGAAGAAACAAAAAAGAAAGCAGGATGGCCGCTCCGCGTCGCGCCAAACTTGACCGTTCTGCCGCCGCCAACTGAGAAGGAACTCCATTTGCTCCGCGATGTCCTCGATCCAAATCACCTTTACATAGGGAAAAGAGACGCATGAGATTACCGATCCTCACCGCAGGGCTGGTCGTGCTCGCATTCGCGACGCTTGCTGCCGCACCAGCCGGCTCCGGAACGCCATCGTTGCCGGCCGCTACGGGACTAAACTTTCATCAGACGCCGCAGGAGCTCTCCGCAAGCTGCGACGTTGCGATCGCGACGGCAAAAGCAACCTACGAGAAGATTCTTGCGGCGCCGGCCGACAAGGCGACCTTCGGCACCCTCCAAGCGATCGAAGCTACGGGTGCCGATTTCAACGACGCAACTGCTGTGCCCGGCGGGCTGTGGGAGCTTTCGCCGGATGAGGCCGTTCGCAAAGCCTCTTCTGACTGCTTCCAAAAAGTCAGCAACTACAATGTAGAGGTTCAGTCGGATCCGCGCACTTACGCGGTGGCCCAGCACGTCTCGACACTCACCGGCGTGCCTGCACCGGCGGGCACGAAACTCGTCGAGTATTACGTCATCGGCGGCAAGCGCGCCGGAGCTGGACTCGATCCGCAGGCACGCAACCGTACGACCGCGCTCTTCCAGCAGCTCAACGACCTCGAGATCAAGTTCGCGCAAACGCTCGACAATGAAATCATCACCATCGCAATTACGCCCGCTGAAGCGCGATCGCTGCCGAGAAGTTTCGTCGCTCTCCTCAAGAAAACCGCACAAGGCTACGTCGTGCCGGTCGATGAGAGCACCTACGGGCAGTTCATGCTCAACGAGTCGAGCAGCGCGGCGCGCAAGCGGTACGTGATTGCGTACGGTAGCCGGGGCGGCATCAAGAACGTGCAGCGCTTGCAAGAAGCCGTTGCAGTTCGCGACGAGCTTGCGCATCTGCTCGGCTATCAGTGCTGGGCAGCCTACCAGCTCGACGTCAAGATGGCAAAAACTCCCGATCGCGTCGAAAGCCTGCTCAATACGGTCAGCGAGAAACTGCTCCCAAAGGCGCAGAGCGAAATCGCAGCGCTCACTATTTTCAAGAATAGTTTAGGATCGCCAGGGCCGCTGCGCCGATGGGATTACGGTTACTACGAGAACAAGCTTGTCAAGTCCAAGTATGCAGTTGATGAACAAGCGGTACGCCAGTATTTTCCTGTCGACCACGTTGTCTCAAGCGTGCTCGGCATTTACCAGAAGCTGTTGGGTGTAACGTTTGCGGAGATCGCGCCAGCTGACAGTTGGGCTCCCGGCGTGCGCGAGTATTCAATCACAGATACGGCCAGCGGCAAACCGATTGGATGGTTCTACCTTGACCTCTATCCGCGTCACGGGAAGTTCACACATTTCGCAAATTTCCCGATCCGTCCAGGCCGCCTCATGCCCGACGGTTCGTATCAAAAGCCGGTGTCGGCGATCGTCGGCAACTGGCCGCTGCCCTTAGCGGGTAAGCCTGCGCTGCTGAGCCACGAGGAAGTAATCACGTTCTTCCACGAGTTCGGTCACCTCATGCACAGTACGCTCTCCACGGCGCCATACGAGACGCTCTTCGGCACGAGCGTGCGCCCCGACTTCGTCGAAGCGCCGTCACAGATGCTGGAGAACTTTATGTGGCAGCCGTCAATCCTGAAAGAAGTGTCGAGCAATGTGAAGACCGGCGAACCGCTGCCCGACGATCTGATCAAGAAAATGATCGCACTCAAGCATGTATCCGACGGCTATGATTGGTCGGGTCAAGCATTTTACGCGCAATACGATATGACGATTCATAGCTCTGGGCCCAAGATCGACGTCGATGCAACGTGGTTCGATCTCGAGAAGGAAATGACGCCGTTCCCGGGCACGCCTGGGACGCATCCCGAGGCAGGCTTCGGTCATATCATGGGTGGCTACGATGCCGGATATTACGGTTATCTGTGGTCCAAGGTCTATGCTCAAGATATCTTCACGCGCTTCCAAAAGGAGGGTCTGGAGAACCCGGAGGTTGGGGCTGCGTATCGTAAGGATATCTTAGAGCCCGGAGCGACGGTCGAGCCCGACATCCTCGTTCAAAACTTTCTCGGCCGGCCTATGAATCCGCAAGCCTTTTACAGCGAAATCGGAATCACGCAATAATCTAATGCGACGAGTTGCGCTTGCGTTGAGCATCGCTCTGCTCGTTGCATTCACGTACGGGCGGGCGGGAGCGAGCCCGAGCCTAACGCCCAAGGACGCGTTGGAGCGGCTGTTCACAGCCGATCACGTGGACTCAAATTGGTTCGCGCAATCGTTCCTCGACCAAGTGAGCGCGGCGCAGGTCGAGACAATCATCGGCCAGCTCAAGTCGCAGCTGGGCGCGTTCCAAAGCGTCGAGGCGCAGCGATCGAAGTTTCGGGTGATCTTTGCCCGAGGCGACGACATGGCAAGCATCGCGCTTGACGACAGCGGCCGAATCACGGGTTTATTCTTTGAAGTAGCGCAACCGCGAGCGTCGAGTTTTCAGGGCGCGCTCGATGCATTCAAAGATCTTCCGGGGCGCGTAAGCGTCACCGTGCTCGAAAATGGAGCTGAGCGCGCGGCCGTCTCGAGAGATCTGGCCTTAGGTGTCGGATCGACCTTTAAGCTTGCGGTGCTCGACGCGCTCAAGCAGCGCATCGATGCCGGCAAAACGTCGTGGCAGTCGATTATCCGGTTGCAAGCGCGCAATAAAAGTCTGCCGAGCGGGGAGCTCCAGAATTGGCCCGATGGTTCGCCGCTCGACGTTTTCTCGCTCGCGGCTGTTATGATTTCTAACAGCGACAACACCGCTGCGGATACGCTGCTTGCTTACGTGGGCCGGCGCAACGTGGAAGCCTTCGCGCCACGAGACCGCCCGTTCTTGTCGACCCGTGAGGCATTCATCCTCAAGGATCCAAACCGAGCGGACATACTCAAGCGTTATCGTGCTGCAAACGAGTCCGGGCGCCGGAGTCTTCTCAAGGAGATCGATGCGCTGCCGCTTCCTGATGTCAGCATTTTTTCAGGCGGTCCGCTCGCGACCGATGTCGAGTGGTTTTTCAGCACACGCGAGCTGTGTGCACTCATGCGCAATGTGGAGACGTTGCCGCTCATGTCCATCAACCCCGGCGTGGCCGAAGCTTCCGATTGGAAACGTGTTGCCTACAAAGGTGGTTCAGAACCCGGCGTGCTCAACTTGACGACGTGGCTGGTCGCAAAAAGTGGCACGACCTATTGCGTGTCGGCGACCTGGAACAACGACAAGCCGCTTGAAGAGACCACGTTCTTCGGCCTCTACAAGAGCTTGCTCGCAAACCTGCAGACGTAATTTTGTAGCAACGGATCTTTAGATCCGTCGTAATTTGTAGCAACGGATCTTTAGATCCGTCGTAATTTGTAGCAACGGATCTTTAGATCCGTTTTTTACGGAACCGCTGGCGGCCCCATCCGTGACGGATCGACCGGCGGGCGAAACGTCGGCGAAGCGGGTGGAGTGATCGTCGGCGTGCGCCGATACGTCTGAGCAGTCCGAGTCAACATGTAGAGCGATGCGCCGATTGACAGGGCGGCGACGCAGAAGTAGATGACGACGCCGATCCAGCCCGTTGCCGCAGTGAGCACGAAGAGCAATAGCAATCCCGCGCTCATGACCGCGATTGGTTTGGGCTGCGCCACCTTGAAGACTTCGAGGAGACGTGTGCCGATGAACTCTGCGATCGCTGCCTTGCCCAGCAGGTAGCCGGCAACCGTCGCCAGCACTGCCACCGGAATCAGCGGTATGCCGACGATGGTGATCGCGAGCGCTGTCACGACGACCGCGAAGATGATCGGCGAAAAGAATCCGAGTATGCCTGCCATTACCGGGTTATCCGCAAGGTGTTCGCCAGCACTCCGCATGCGATTCGGGAAAAGCAAGAACGCGATGAACACGAGGAGCGAATCGAAGAAGAAAAACGTCGTCCAGCCCTCTTGATACCATGGCAGCGGTGGTTCGACGACCTCCGGAGGCGCCGTTGGCTCGGGAGGAGTAACCTCACGGCCGCCACGGCCCTGCGGCTGGTTCGATCGATTGTCGATGACGCCACCAAGATTGACGAGGCTTCCGTTGACGTGTCCTTTGGGCGCGATGTAAATGCGGCCGCCCAAGGCGACGGCGTCGCCGTCGACTGTGCCGTAAACATCGGCGCTGCCGCCAATGACGACGAGATCGCCGGAAACCTCTTGCCCTTCTCTGATTGTCTCGTGTTGGCCGCCCAGAACTACGACATCATTGCTATCGGAGTTGTCACTGGACGCATACGCGAGCGCTGCCCGCGGCGTCGCAACGACCAAGCATGCTGCGAGCAACGCCAGCAGCGGCAGCGCGCCGAGCGCAGTTCGCTTGACGTTCATGGAAGATTTCATATCGTTTGGGCTCCGAACAGGGATGAGCGCATCATGGCCAGGTAACGCCGCCCAGCGTAGAGGAGAAACAGCAGGGCCGCGCCTTCGACGAGACCGCCGATGAGCGCATAGGTAATGAGGTGGAAGTGATCTGCGACGCGATACAGCGCATCGGCTGAAAGCGCGAGTTTTCCGACCAGCACGCCGCTTTCGGCAATAACAGTTTTCCAACGCAGGATGCCGGCAGCAGTCAACGCGACGAGCAGGACCCATGCGGTCAGATCGTACGCGCCGATCCACCACATGCGAACACCGCTGCGCGCCGGCGCAGGAAGAGCGGCGATCCTCGCCATCACGACCTGCGTGAAGTCAACGCGCGGCTCGATTTCCGTCAAGCGCGCCAGGCGGCGTTCGAGGACCATCATCTCTTCGGAGAAGGTGCGGCAACCCAGGCAGGAGGCGAGATGCGCCTCGAGATCGGCGGCAGCGCCTGAGGCCAGCACGCCGTCCTGGTAGGCCGGCAGCCGTTCTCTACACGCAGAGCACTTCACGGTGAGTCACCTCCGAAATTACTTGAGCCTCAGGCTGCGCGAAGCTGTCACGTGATTCCAACTCGCGAGCCAGGGCAGCTTTGCCCCGATGAATGAGTGTCTTAACATTTCCCAGCGATACGGTCATCGTATCGGCGATTTCTTGATACTCCAGGTGTTTGAAATAGCGAAGCACGAGCGCGCTCCTCATCTTTTCGGGGATGCGCTGAAGCGCGGCACGGAGCATGCGCTCGTCGTCACTTGCCAGCAGACGAGCTTCAGGGGCGGCGTTTGGCCGCTGGTCGGGCAGTTTTTGGTCAAGCGTTTCATCTTCAAATAGGTCTTCGGTTTGCGGCCTCCGGCGTTCTTTCATCAGGTGCGTGCGCGCAGTGTTGCGGGCGATCTGGTACAGCCACGTGGAGAATTTTGCAAGTTTTGGATTGAACGTCTTGAGATGCGCGTACGCGCGCATAAAAGTCTCTTGGCTGACGTCGTCGGCTTCTTCGGATGAGCGTACCAGGGCATACACGAAATTCACTATGCCCCGCTTATGCCGCTCGACGAGTGGCGTGAAGGAGTTGCCGTCTCCTCGCAGGACGAGTGCTACGAGTTCCTCGTCCGTCACCTGCGCGATAATGCGGGAACCTCCGTTGCTATAATGTACCGTCCGGGCCCGCAAAAGTTTCGCCAGCGGCGCCATGTGTGATGTGGAAAAGACAAGCCGGGTTTCGCTTTTGCACCCGCGAAAGCCCGCCCATGCAGGAACGAGAGCTCAAAGCGCTTCCAGGCAAACCCGTATCCGCCTCGGCCGTGGAACTCGCCACGCTGGTTGAGATAGCCGACACAAATCCGATGGGCAACATCCATGGTGGCGTCATTATGAAGCTGGCCGACCAAGCCGCCGCTGCCGCAGCCATCCGCCACTCCGGCCGCATCTGTGTGACCGCCGCCATCGATCGACTTGATTTTCTCAACGCCGTTCACGTGGGCGACATGGTCGTGCTCAAATCATCGATACACTACGCGCATCGCAGTTCGATGGAAGTCGGCGTGCGAATCGAGGCCGAGCGCCTTCAGACTGGCGAGCGAAAGCACGTCGCCTCCGCAAAGCTCATCTTCGTCGCGCTCGACGACAACTGCAAACCGGTACCCGTTCCGCCCATCATTCCGGAAACGCCCGACGAAAAGCGTCGCTTCGAAAGCGCACACAAGCGCTATCTGGAGCGCACCGAAAAGCGAGCCAAAGAGCGCGCGTCGCGCGGTTGAATTCAGCCACTGAAGGTGCGAGCGGCGGTCGCGCCGGGTTGACGCGTTACGCGTTGCTAGGGCTTGGCATTGCCGGTCTTTCAATGGCAGGCGTGCTGTACAAGCTTACCAGCGCACCAATCGTCGCAGTCGTTGCATACCGGATGATTCTTGCAGTAGCAATGGTGCTGCCGCTTGTCTACCTTTCGCGCAGGAGCACGGACGCGCAGCGGCAGTCGCCTGTGGCGCGCTCCGATATCGGCGCGGCAGCAGCATCGGGTACGCTCTTTGCGCTGGACGTGACGCTGTGGGCGCTCAGCATTCAGTTCACAAGCGTCTCGAGCGCCGCTCTGCTTGTGAGCATGGATCCCATCTTTGTTGCGGTCTTCGCGGCAATCATTTTTGGCGAGCGGCCGTCGTGGCAGATGGTGGTCGGTATGGTCATCGCCGCGGGCGGCGCGGCGGTCATCACCGTCGGTGATTTTCACATTTCCGGACGTGCTCTCATCGGGGATGCGCTGGCGCTCGCGGCTGCCTTTGCAGAAACGGGTTACTTGTTGCTCGGCCGTCATGTACGCAAGCGAGTGGACACTTTGCGCTATGTCTTCATTGTATATTCCGCTTGCGCGGCTGTCGTGTGGTTAGGTGTCCTTGTCTTACGAGTTCCGACTTCTATAAGCAGCCACGATCTTATTGTGTGCGCAGCACTTGCGCTGTTTCCGACCGTCTTAGGTCACACGCTTGTGTCGAAGTCGCTCGGTCACATGCCCGCGGCCGTCGTCGCCTTTGCCTTTCTGTCGCAGCCCATCATGACGGCGGCACTGGCATACCTCGTGCTTCATCAAATCGTCGCCCCATTGACGGCTATTGGTGGAACGATAGCGCTCATTGGCATCGGCGTTGTCGTGTTCGCCAACGAACGCTACGTAGCGAGCACCCCGCCGCAACCGATTTAGCACCACGCGAAAAGGGCGCGGTTAGCTCGAACACCAAAGCACGACGTCATGGCCAAGCGTGCCCTGATTACGGGTATTACCGGACAGGATGGATCACATCTTGCCGACTTTCTGTTGGAGCAAGGATACCAAGTCTTTGGCATGACCCGTCGCTCCAGCACAAATTCGTTCGACCGAATTGGACACATCGTCGATAAGGTCACTCTGCTTTCTGGCGATCTGCTAGACGAGCATTCATTAGCATCGACGATTCGGGAATCCCAACCTGATGAGATCTATAACCTGGCCGCCCAAAGTTTCGTGCCGACCTCGTGGTCGCAACCCGTCCTCACGGCTGAGTTTACTGCGGTTGGCGTTGGCCGTTTATTGGAAGCGATGCGCGCCGTAAAGCCCGATGCGCGGTTCTATCAAGCATCGAGCAGCGAGATGTTCGGCAAAGTCCGCGAGTCTCCGCAAACGGAGAAGACACCGTTTTACCCTCGAAGTCCATATGGTGTTGCCAAGGTATTCGGGCACTGGATAACCGTCAACTATCGTGAATCGTACGGACTGTTCGCGTGCTCCGGAATCCTGTTCAATCATGAAAGCGAGCGTCGAAGCTTGGAGTTCGTCACGCGAAAGGTGACTGATGCCGTCGCGCGTATTAAACTCGGCAAAGCGCAAGAGTTGCGGATGGGCAACCTCGATGCCAAGCGTGACTGGGGCTACGCACCCGATTACGTTCGCGCGATGTGGATGATGCTGCGGCAGAATGACCCAGACGATTACGTCATTGCGACCGGCGAAACGCGCTCCGTGAAAGAGCTGGTGGAGACGGCGTTCGAACACGCTGGACTGGACTATCGTAAGTACGTGGTGATCGATCCGAAGTTCATCCGTCCAGCAGAGGTTGACATTCTCGTTGGGGATGCAAGCAAGGCGAAGAAGAAGCTTGGATGGACACCAAGTGTGACGTTCAAGCAGATGATCGAACGCATGGTGGACGCCGATCTTGAACGGCACTCCCGCCACTCTGGTTAATGCGCGCATTTGTCACCGGCGCAGACGGCTTCGTTGGGCAATGGTTGTTGCACAAGCTGCTCGCGGACGAGTGCAACGTGTCGGGCATGATCCGCGCGGCGAAACCTGCGTTAACCACGCTTACGCCGGGGCTTGCGTCTCGGGTACAATGGCGCCAGTGCGAACTCAGCAACCCTGGCGGCATGCGCGAATTGCTGCACGATGCAAAACCGAGCGCAGTCTTTCACCTGGCGGCACAGTCGTCAGTGCCGGCGAGTATTGAGGATCCGCGGGCGACCCTGGAGACAAACGTGTTGGGCACCGCGCGGCTGCTCGAAGCAGTCCGAGAGGCCGCACCTGATGCGACCGTTGTTGTTGTGGGATCCGCAGATGCGTACGGCGCTGTAACAGCAGATCAGCTTCCGCTGCAGGAGAGTGCGCCGCTACGACCACGCAACCCATACGCGGCTTCCAAAGCTGCGGCTGAGGTCATCGCGCTGCAATACGCTCTTTCCGGCTGGGCTCGCGTTATCGTGACTCGCTCGTTCAACCATACGGGGCCCGGTCAGAGCCCGGCGTTTGCAGCGGCGGCATTTGCAAAACAGATCGCTGCTTTCAAGAAGAGAGGTCCTGGAGGAGAGATTCGAGTCGGCAACCTTACGCCACGACGCGACATCTCGGACGTGCGCGACGTGGTCGATGCATATGTGCTGCTCGCGCAGCGTGGCGTTGCAGGAACAGTCTACAACGTGTGCAGCGGACGGGATTATAGCATGCGCGAGATTGTGGATGAGCTGGGTCGCATCAGCGGCATGCAGCTCGAAGTCCGAGAGGATCCCGCGTTAGTTCGACCTGTTGATACGCCCGTGCTGCGAGGCGATCCATCACGCATCCACGCCGACACCGGATGGAGCGCGACGACGCCGCTTCAAACGACGCTCACCGATCTACTGGAATATTATGAGCGTGCCGCAGTCTAGCGCCCAGATATCAACCGGTTGGCGGACCATCATCTTCAAGAACCGCGGACTGCTGCTCGTCCCCGTTGCACTTGTGCTTGTCATTTTCGGAGAGCCGATGCTGCTCAGTGCGATTGTCGGTGTGGCAATTGCCGCGCTCGGCGAATTACTTCGCATCTGGGCAGTTGGCTATTCGGGTGTAACGACGCGCGCCAACGTGGTGTCGGCGCCGGCGCTGGTCACTGCCGGCCCATACGCCTACACGCGTAACCCGCTCTATGTCGGCAACACGATCATAGCGCTGGGATTCTGGCTCGCGCTTTCCGGCGGCCTGCCTATCCTCGAATCCGCGCTGATGCTTGCGTTTGTCGTCGTCATGATTGCCGGCGTCTACGCAGCAATTATTCCGCTCGAAGAGGCTTATCTCACGCAAACTTTTGGCGCGCCTTATCTCGAGTACATCGCGCGTGTACCGCGTGTCATTCCAACCCGGGGCCCGCTTGCCAGTTCAGAGTGGCTCGGCACCTGGCGCGCAGACGTAATTTTTCGCGCCGAAATCATAACGCTGCTTTTCTTTGGGCTCATGGTTGCGGCAATTCTCGTCAAGCTCTACGGGCTTGGGAAACCCACCCCTTAGACCACCCGGTGGGACAGCTATGGCACGGCTTGACAGTTCTTGGCAAAAAGCGAAAAAATCCCACATTTGGGGACGAGACCATCAGGGTGGCCGAACACTCGTTGCCTTGATGGGTCGAGTTTCCGGATGCTATTCTTCTAGGGCGCTGCAGTGTCGACGCATAGGCGGTCCGGTTCTGCGGAGATCCGGCGAGTGCCGCCGCCGGGATGACCGGCTCGCAGTTAACCCCGCGAGCAAGACGTCAATCAGGAATATCGACGCAGCAAGAGCGCAGATAAGGCCGCCGTTTGGCGGCCTCTTTTTTGTGTAGGGGACCGGTCTGCAAAGAGACGGAAGCGCACGAGCATGCGAGTCCTTGTTATTGGTGCCGGTCAAATGGGAAGCGGCATTGCTCAAGTCTGCGCTGCAGCCGGGCACACCGTTCTCATGAACGACGTCGATCAGAAGGCAGTCGATCGCGGGCGCGAGTCGATCCGCCGCAACCTCGCTCGCGCAGTCGAGAAAGGTCGCATCGACGCGGCCGCCGTCGCAGATACCGAAGGACGCATTCTTACGCAACTCACGCCGATCGAAGGAGCCAACGCGGATATCGCCGTTGAGGCCGCCAGCGAAGACGAGGCCCTCAAGAAGAATATCTTCCGCGAGCTCGACGCCGCTTTGCCGCCCCGTGCAATCCTGGCGAGCAATACGTCCTCAATTTCGATCACGGTGCTCGGAGCAGCTACGAAGCGGCCGGACAAAGTCATTGGAATGCACTTCATGAATCCCGTACCGGTGATGAAGCTCGTTGAAGTCATCCGCGGCATGGCCACGTCAGACGAAACTTTCGAATTTGCGCGACGTTTTGTCGAGGAGCTGAGCAAAACGCCGGTCGAAGTCAAAGATTTTCCAGGCTTTGTCAGCAACCGCATCCTCATGCCAATGCTCAATGAGGCAATGTTCGCCTACATGGAAGGCGTTGGTAGCGCCAAGGCCATCGACACCGTCATGAAGTTGGGTATGAATCATCCGATGGGGCCTCTTGAGCTCGCCGACTTCATTGGCCTGGACACGTGCCTTGCGATTATGGAAGTTCTTCACAATGGATTCGGCGATCCGAGATATCGTCCGTGTCCACTGCTCAAGAAGATGGTTGCCGCAGGATATCTCGGCAAAAAAGCCGGCCGTGGGTTCTACGAGTACGCATGAACTTTGAACTGAGCAACGACCAAAAAGCAGTCCGTGACATGGTCGAGGCGTTTGCCGACAAAGAGGTCGCGCCGCACGCCGCGGAGTGGGATCAGTCGCATACGTTCCCTGTTGAGGTCTTCAGAAAGCTCGCTAATCTCGGGATCATGGGCATGTTCGTCTCCGAGGCGTACGGAGGCGAAGCCCTCGACACGGTCAGCACCGTGTTGGCAATCGAGGAATTAAGCAAGGCCGATGCTGGCGTCGGTGTGACTGTGTCAGTGCAAGGACTGGCAGCTCGCATTATCGAGGCCTTCGCGCGTGAAGAGCTCAAGAAAACCTACTTGCCGCAGATGTGTACCGGACGGTGGCTCGGTGCGTTTGCGTTGACCGAAGCGGAATCGGGTTCTGATGCTTCAAGTCTGCGAGTCCGCGCCGAACGTCATGGCGACGAATATATTCTCAATGGAACCAAGCAATGGGTCACAAACGGCGGCTACGCAAAAGCATTTATCGTGTTCGCTCGCACCGGCGCCGATGGCCCCAAAGGGATCTCTGCGTTTCTTATAGACCGCGACATGCCGGGCGTGAGCATCGGTCGCGTCACGCACAAACTCGGCATCCACTCGTCAAACACGGTTGATCTCGTATTGGAGAATGCAAACGTGCCCGCGGCCAATCTGCTGGCCGACGAGGGGGCCGGCTATCGCATCGCTCTGTCTAATTTGGGCACCGGTCGCCTCGGGATAGGTGCGCAGGCGGTCGGCATTTTGGCAGCGTGTCTCGAGACGTCGCAGCGTTATGCGCGCGATCGCTACCAGTTTGGACGTCCGATCGGTGCGTTCCAAGCCGTATCATTCAAGATAGCGGATATGGCCGTGGATCTCGATGCAGCGCGCCTGCTACTTTACCGTGCGGCCTGGTTACGGGATCGAGGCAAGCCGGTAGTGGACGCATCGTCAAAGGCAAAACTTTTTGCGTCGACAGCCGCACGCAAACACGCGGCTGAATGCGTCCAAATCCTCGGCGGCTACGGGTACACGACCGAATTCCCGGCCGAGCGATACTACCGCGACGCTAAGATCACTGAGATATACGAAGGCACCTCCGAAGTCCAGCGGATAGTTATCGCTCGTGAGATTCTTGGCAGGCTCGACGAACGTACGGCGCGGGACCGGCCGCCACGGCAATCCGCCAAAGGCGCGCTTCCGAATGGTGCTCGCCCCACGCGAGACCGAACGAAGCGATAGATTCGATGCGCTTACTTGAGTATCAAGGCAAAGAGCTATTTGCAAAAGCCGGCATTCCGGTGCCCAGCGGCCGCGTCGCCGCGACCGTCGCGGAAGCCGAGCAGATTATGCGCGACAACCCCGCCCCTTCAGTAGTCAAGGCACAAGTGCTCATCGGCGGACGCGGGAAGGCGGGCGGCATCAAATCTGCCTCGAACGCCGACGATGTGCGCGAACCCGCTCAGGCGATACTTGGCATGCGCATTGCCAATGCGCAGAATCCCGCAGGCGAGATCGCGAAGCGCGTCTGGATCGAACAACGCCTCGACATTGCAAAGGAGATGTATCTCTCGATTACGGTGGACAGAGCCAGCAAGCGCCCAATCATCATTGCGTCATCGATGGGCGGGATGGATATTGAAGAAGTGGCAGCCATGAATCCCGGGGCCATCGCGAAATACCCAATCAACCCTGCGGGCGGTTATTGGCCTTTCATCGGACGCCGGGTCGCCAAGGAAGCGAGTATTCCACCGGAAGTCACGAGTCAGTTCGTGAGTATCCTCGGTAAGCTCTACGCGCTTTTCTTCGACGCCGGCGCCATGTTGCTCGAGATCAATCCGCTTGCGATCACGAAGGACGGCAGACTGGTCGCCTCCGATGCGAAAGTCGAAATTGACGACAACGCGCTCTTTCGTCACCCCGAATTTGAAGCGTGGAAGTCCGCCGCTGAAGATGACGAGCTCAAAGCGCGTGCGGTTAAGGCGGGACTGGGCGAAAACAACTATGTGGGCCTCTCCGGAGACGTGGGCATTATTGGCAACGGTGCTGGGCTCGTCATGGCGACCCTCGACGCGGTGACCGCATCCGGCGGCAAGCCGGCAAACTTTCTCGATGTGGGCGGCGGTGCGAAAGCGGATCTCATGCGCGATGCCGTCGCCATCGTAACCGCGAACCCGCGGGTGAAATCTGTCTTCATTAATATATTCGGCGGCATCACGCGTGGTGATGAAGTAGCGAAGGGCCTCGTGGCAGCACTCGACGGCGGCAATTGGAGCAAAGACAGGCTCGTTATCCGGTTGACGGGCACAAACGAGCGCGAAGGCCGTGAGGTGCTGGGAAAGAACGGCATCACCGCGGTTGAAACCATGAACGAGGGCGCCCGCCGTGCCGTCGCCATCGCCAAACCATAATGTAGCAACGGACCTTCAGGTCCGTTCAGGTTAAGGAGCGCACGTGTCGATCTTTATGAATCGCAGCAGCGTCGTCATCGTCCAAGGCATCACCGGGCGCGAAGGCTTGTATCACGCCAATCGCATGCGCGCATACGGCACAAAGGTCGCCTGTGGAGTGACGCCCGGCAAGGGCGGACAAACTGTCGAGGGATTCGCGGTTTTTGATACTGTCGGCGAAGCGCGCCGCACGACCAGCGCTAACGTCAGCATCATTTTTGTTCCTCCGCCATTTGCAGCGGATGCGATTATGGAAGCGGCTGACGCAGGCATCGAACTCATCGTCTGCATTACCGAAGGCATCCCAGTCCATGACATGCTCAAAGCGGTATCAGTCTTGCCTGCAAACGTGCGGCTCATCGGTCCGAACTGCCCAGGACTGGTATCGCCTGGAGAGTCCTTGGTTGGCATCATGCCTGGCCACGTTTTTTCACCCGGCAATGTCGGGCTCGTGTCGCGCAGCGGCACGCTCACCTACGAGATCGTCGATCAGCTGACGCGCGCTGGGATCGGTCAAACGACCTGCGTCGGCATCGGTGGCGATCCCATCATCGGAACCGTCTTCACCGACTGTCTGCAGGCGTTTGAAAAGGATGCGCAGACCCACGCGGTGGTGCTCGTCGGTGAAATCGGCGGCACGGACGAAGAAGATGCAGCTGCACTCATCGCTCGCGGTCAGTTTACAAAACCTGTGGTCGCGTTCATCGGCGGCCGCTCTGCGCCTGAGGGCAAGCGCATGGGTCATGCGGGTGCAATTGTCAGCGGTAGCAGTGGCACGGCACAAGCGAAGGTGGACGCGTTTAAGAAAGTTGGGGTCCCTGTGGCGGACAGCCCAGCGCAAATTCCCGACCTCGTGCACTCGGCACTCGAGCAACCAGCGAGGCGTTGACCCGGGTCGGCACCAACCAAGCCCGCCAAATCGAGGTTCGGCGTCCCGCCAAAGCCTGAAACGAGCAGGTGTGCGGTACGTGCAAGCGAACGTTAAACGCCTGTTAAGGGGCAGGGCGACAAGCGCCGGAGAGCGGGCTTGATTCGTTCGTCGTCGCGCGCCAAGCCGCTTAACTTGCTCACTCACTTAGGAGGACTCCCTTGATGCAAACTAAGGGCCTTCTCCGCATCGCGCTCTTGGCGTTGATGGTATTGCTCGTCCAGGGAACATGGGTACTGGCCGGCACCACCGGAAACATCCAGGGCAAGGTGACGGATCAGGCCGGCAATGCAGTTGCCGGGGCGAAAGTCACGGTCGCATCGCCGAGCCAATCGGTCACGATCACATCGGGACCGAACGGATTCTACGCAGCGTTGAACTTGTCTCCGGACACGTACAGCGCGACTGCCAGCAAAGACGGATACGATACATCGACCGTCTATGGCGTTACGGTCACAGCTGACCAAATTACAAACGCAGATATCCGAGTTCGTCAAACAGTTAAGACGATCGGACACATCACAACGACCGCAACTGCTACCGTCGTCAACAGGACGGTAACGGGCGACCTATACGCGGTCAACGCAGCTACCATTCAAAACACGAATGGCGCCGCGGGTGGTGCCGAGACTCTTTACAGCCAGAACAGCGTTGTCGGTACACTTCCGGGTGTTAACCGCTACGCAATCGGTAGCGGTCCGGGCTACGGTGGTCAGGGCCAGCTCAGCATCCGCGGCGGCGCACCCGACCAAGTCGGGTACGAGCTCGACGGCATTCCGCTGAACCGCGGCTTTGACTTCTACAACGGCACGTCGTTCAACACGAACGGTCTGGCCAGTCTTGAAGTGTATACGGGCGGCGCTCCGGCCGACTCAGGCCGCGCAATGTCCGGTTACATCAATGAGATCATCGCACGCGGCAAGTACCCCGGCGGTGCAGACTTCACCGGTGTTGTGGGCAGTCCACTGTTCAACCACACGGTGCAAGCCGACGTCTATGGGGCAACGCCGGACAACCGTTTCACCTACTACGTCTCGACCCTCGCCACGAACAACTACGTAAACTTCGGCGATCGTAGCAACTTGGCGAACACGTCGTTCACGGTTCCCGCAGGGGATCCCGGATGCGGCCAGTTTAACTTCGGACCCACCCCAGCTTTCACTGCGGGTGGTACGCAGCTCAACTGCTCCCAGTCGTACATCCTCAATCAACCGGCTTCACCGGGCTTCTACGCGACGACGCCGTTCAACGCCGGGCGTGACACGGCGGCGAACCTCCACTGGGGATTCTTACACAACGGACTGAACGATGACTTGCAAGCATTGTACGTCGTCGGAACGACCGTTGCGGCACCCTACGGACCCTACGGTGTCTTCGGTGCAGATCCGTCCCAAGCGACTGAGTTCTACACCGGTACCACTGTAGACGCAAATCAGCGTATCGAATGGCCGACAGGCGCATTTTATACAGGAGCAGTTGGTCAGCCCTACAACTCTGCGAACCTGTTGCCGCTGACGTGGCCTACGTCGGGTGGCAGCTTGGCGCCGAGTTGCGTGGGTGGTTCTAACGGAGCCACTGGCCTGCCGTTCTGCGGTGGTGTCATGCCCCCGACGTTCCAAGATAGTGAGAGCACGCAATATTCGATCGAGAAGCTTGCGTATACGCACTCGCTATCGCAGTCCTCGTTCTTACGAGTCTACGGCTACCAAATGTACTCGTCGTGGACTCTCGACCAGCCGATTAACGGCTTTGTCGGGTTCTCGTTCTATCAGCTCCATGACAATGCGACCGGCGCTGGTTTCAACTACGAGAACCAGCTCAACCAGCAGAACCTGGTGAAGCTAATTGGGGACTGGTCGAGAGACAAAACGCTGCGTTACAACTACGCACCCGAAGCCACTGGAGGCCCGAGTTGCGTGGGTGGTTGCACAGCGGGAAATCCTGTAACGAAGATCGGTATTCCGTTTAGTACCTGGAACACCGTAACTCCGCTCGACTGGGATGGCGTCATCCAAGACACCTTCAAGCCGAGCGACAAGGTGCAGTTCGACCTCGGCCTGCGTTGGGATCAATTCGGTTACCAACTCATGCCGCAGAGGCTCACCGGTCCCGATGGTCTGGCCTACCTCAGCGAGGAAGTTGACGGCATATGTCTGGATGGCTTCCCCTACTCTCCCAGTGATCCGAAGATCATCGGAAACGGCACCCAGAACTGCAACCAAATCCTTACAAATCTCGCCATATCGAAAAACGACTCGCGATACGCACCTGGCGGATTCGGTTGGACAAACCCGCCGAGCTCTGCCGGCTTCACGACGCTGAGCCCGAGATTCGGAGCGACGTTCTCCGTCGATCCAAGAGACGTCATCCGGCTCTCCGTCGGTCGCTACGTGCAACCGCCGAACTCGGCGTTCGAACAATACACGCGAAACCCGCGCTGGGGCCCCGGGGCGGGCACGACCTTGCTCAACAGCTTCATGCTGGGGCTCGGTTTTGGCGCGTATCACGACATTCTGCCCGAGGACAGCACGAACTACGACCTCTCGCTCGAGCACGAGTTCAGCGGGGGCCTTTCAACGAAGATAACTCCGTTCTACCGCAACACGCGTAACCAGATCCTCAGCATCCCGTTCAATCCGCAGTCACCGAGCTTCGTCACTGGCGACAACTTCGGCAACGCGCGGATCAAGGGAGCTGAGTTCACGTTGCAACGGCGGATTGCCGGCGCAAGCGGTATCGGCGGAACGTTGAACGCAACCTACACGGACACTAAAATCAGGTTCAACATACCTCGTGGCGGAACGACGTCGTTCATCGACGTGATCAACGGTACGAATGCAGCCGGTGTATGCCCGGCGCCGACGGCGCCCGTCCAAACGGGTATCTGCGGATACAACAACGCCTACGGCACAAACTACGCGTTGCTCGATCCGGCCGGTTACTACTCGCCGTCGTTTGTGATGGCGCCGACCTCAACGGGGCCGTCCTACGATGTACGGTGGAACATCAACTTCACACCCGAGATCAAAGAAGCCGGGTTTGACGTTTTTGTGCCATTCTCGTACTCGTCTGGTAGCCCATATGGCGACGCGCTGATCTTCCCAGATCCTCACTGCCCGACGGGCGTTGTACCGAGTGCTAGCAACGGATGCATCGCAATACCCGCTGGTAAGAGCTACTACGGTGGAAACGGTCCGGATCCGTATACCGGCACGTTTGACGGACCTGGCTCGCTACACGGCCCATCGTGGTGGACGATGGGTGTGGCCGTTTCTCACGAGATCGGCCATAACCTGAAGGCCTCTATCCTCGGTACAAACCTCGTCACTGGAGTTAACAATCACGGGTATGCGTGGGAGCAGGCGAAAGCGCAGAACAACGTCGCTTATGGCGATAACTCGTTCTACAGCGCCGCGCCACTCGGTGCGTTCACTGGTTTTAACGGACCAGGTGCGAACATCCCACCGAACCCGGCGAATGGTTACTACGGCGACAACTACTACCCGTACAATTCGGGCGGCATCTTGCCGTATCGTGACTGGGTCTTCTCGGTTTCGGCGAAGATCTAGCAACCGACAACTACGTATAACGGACCGGAAGGCTGCTGCGAAACCAGCAGCCTTCCGTTTTTCTCAAGCTTTACAGGGCAGGTTGACGAGGTGTATCAGCGAAGCTGTTTCGCCAAATCGTCCCATGAAATGAGATGCGGCCGCACGAGATGCGGCTCACGCTTTTCCTGAATTGAGGAGAGCTAGACGGCTGATGAATCCCAGACTGGGAGCTTGCATTGTCCTGGCCTGCGCAATAGGAGCGGCTGTCGCGGCGGGCTGCAACAACAAAAATACTATTGCCCCAACGCCATCACCGACTCCCATTGGAACGGGACCTGATACACTATACGTTCAGGACGGTGGATCCAAGACAATCCGCGTCTACAAGCACGCGTCAGGTCTCAATGGGGTCGCGGTGGCATCGGCAACCTTGCCCACGAGCGATGTGAGTAACCCCGATGTGGTTTACAATCCGGCGTTTGACGTGCTGTGGTATCCAAGTGCGTACCCCAATCCAAGCGGCGGTCCGCCAGCCTCGACACCCATTAGGATATGGGATGCGGCGTCGACCAAGAACGGGGCAAATCCCGATCAGTTAGTCCCTTACTCAAATGGAGAAGGCACGGCAACGTACGACTCTGTTCATGACTTCTTGTACGTGGCCAATATCAACGGCTCAACGATTCAGGTATATTCAAGCGCACATCTCATGACGAGCGCGTCGGTGCCGGCCGCGAACGTTACGCTCACCATTACCGATGGTGGCTGTGGCTGCACGCCGAGACCTCAAGAACTACTCTACGACTCTGTGAACGACCGGTTATTTGTTAGCGACCTCGGCACGGTCGTTGCGGTCTTTGATAGTTTCGGCGCATCGGCGCTCGGAGGCGGTACGCGCGTCGCCAACCGCCAGATTCTCGGACTTAACTCGCCTGACGGCCTCGCCTACAGCGCCGGAAACGATGTCCTCTATGTGGGCGAGATCAGTCGAAAACAGATTGACGTCATTCATAACGCAAGTACTGCGAATGGGCCAAATGGGCACACTCAAGTCATCAATGCTTTCCAGACGGGGCCGACGGGAATGGCGTACGATGGTCTTCGCGATCTTCTCTTCGTGTACGATCCGCTACAAATATGGGTGATCCCAGCTCCCGCTGCTTCGAGCGGCAACGTCAACTCAATCGTGAACCGTCATCAATTCTTCGATTCGTCGACGACCCTCGTCGGGTTTGGTCTTTCAGTCGATACGACCCACTAAGTAAACCCGAGCTGGCGGGCAATGACCATACGTTGGACTTCGTTCGTGCCTTCGCCAATCTCGTTGATTTTACAATCGCGCCAGTAGCGCGAAACCGCATACTCGTCCATAAAGCCATAACCGCCGTGGATCTGGACGGCCGCATTGGCACACCGTCGCGAAACTTCACCTGAAAAGAGCTTGGCCATCGCCGATGCTGTGGCAAAGTCACGGTTTTGGTCCTTGAGCCATGCGGCTTTGAGCACAGCAGTCTTCGCCAGTTCAATTTCCACTGCCATGTCGACGAGCTGGAAGTTTATTGCTTGGAACTTAGCGATCGGCTGCCCGAACTGGTAGCGCTCCTTCGCATATTTTGCGGCAGCATCGTAGCACGCTTGCGCTAGTCCCACCGAAAGCGCTCCAACGCTAATGCGCCCCCCATCGAGGATGTCGAGAAATTGTTTGAATCCTCGGCCGCGTTCCCCGAGCAGGTTTTCCTCCGGCACCTCGGCGTCGACAAATGTAAGCTCGCGAGTATCTGAAGCGCGCCATCCCATCTTTTTGTACGGCGCCGCGCGCGTGTAGCCATGCGTATCCTGCGGTACGATAATGTTGCTGATCTCGCGCCGCTCACCGTCGCCGGGAGCCGTGAGCGCAGTAATCGTGACACCGCCGGTCATCGGCGTGCCGGCATTCGTGATGAAACATTTCGTTCCGTTGATCACCCAACGCCCGTCGCGCAGTTGCGCCGTCGTCTTTGTCGCGCCCGCATCGGAGCCGGCTTGCGGCTCGGTCAAACCAAATGCCCACAGCTTCTCTCCGCGCGCAAGCGGCACGAGATATTTCTGTTTTTGCTCCTCAGTACCAAAGAGAAAAAAAGGCTGTGATCCAAGCGACACATGTGCAGCCATCGTGATGCCGACTGACGCGTCCGCTCGCCCAATCTCGAATACGGCCAGCGCGTATGACACGGTATCGGCCCCCGCACCGCCATACTTTTCAGGAAACGGTAGACCGAGCAGACCAAGCTCGCCCATCTTACGGATGGTGGCTAGTGGGAATTCTGCTTTGGCATCCCACTCCTGCGCGTGCGGTGCGATCTCGCCTTCGGCAAACTCACGGCACAGATTTGCGACGTCTTTCTGCTCCGAGGTCAAATCGAAATCCATGGGGTCCCCTTTGCCGCAGGCGGGGCAGGTTCCCCACCGATAGGGTGGTCACGGCGGGCGGCGAATGAACGGTATAAGGATGGCCACTATCAGCGCTCCGGGCTTTCCGTTGGGCCGGCCATGATCGTCTTTCGAGACGTCTGCCTCGTCTATCCCAACGGCGTCCACGCCCTTACCGACATCAGCCTCACCGTCGCGCGCGGTGAGTTCCTTTTCTTGGTGGGGAGCTCTGGGCAAGGCAAATCCAGCCTGCTCAAGTGCATCAACCGCGAAGCACGCCCGACTGAGGGTGAGGTCGTCATCGAGGACCAGAGTCTTGCGGACCTGCGGCCGCGCGACATTCCGTTCTTGCGCCGCAAAGTCGGCGTAGTGTTTCAAGACTTCAAGCTGCTGTACCAAAAAACGGTATGGGAAAATGTGGCCTACGCGCTCCAGGTCACCGGCGCAAGCTCGCGCGATGTCATGCGGCGCGTGCCGCGCACGCTTGAACTCGTCGGCATCGCGCACAAGAGCAAGATGTTTCCGCACGAGCTCTCAGGCGGCGAACAACAGCGCACCGCCATCGCGCGCTCGCTCGTGAACAATCCGCTCATTCTCTTATGCGATGAACCGACTGGGAATCTCGATCCCGAAACGTCGAGCGAGATTATGGCGCTCCTGGCGCGCATCAACGCCAAGGGCACGACCATGATCGTGGCTACGCATAACCAGGCGATCGTCGACCGCATGCGCCGGCGCGTCGTACGCCTCGTGAACGGGCGAATTGCACGCGATGAGGAGCGCGGGCGTTACCATGTTGGACTGGGGTAGAGTCCGCTTTTTTTGGGCCGAAGTGGCTCAGAATTTCACTCGCAATATTACAATGGCCCTTACGTCGATCGGTACGATCGCCATTTTGATCGTATTGTTAGGCATCTTTTTGTTCTTGCGCACGTCGTTTGACATTGTTATGAAGAATTTCGTTGGCCAGGTTGCGATTGCGGTTTATTTACGCGACGATGCAAAGGGCTCGGATATCGATGCGCTTGTGCGCGACGCAAAGGCGGATCCTCGCATTGACAACGTTCAGTTCGTCAGCAAAAAGCAAGCATTTAAGAAGCTGCGTCAAACGCTACGCGGCCAGTTCAATCTCAATTACATCAACACGAATCCCCTCCCCAACGCGATTATTATCCACACGGCGTTGCCCACGGACGTCCCTCCTGTCGCGGGCGACATGCAAAACAAACCCGGCGTCGCTGTCGTTAATTTCGGCAGTGGCGTGACCGAAAAACTCCTTCGCGCTGAAACACTGTTTAGCGCCATAGGAGCGGCAATCATCGCGCTGCTTTTCATATCGACGTCACTCATTATGTACAATACAATTCGGCTCACCGTCTTTGCGCGCCAGCGTGAAATCCGCATCATGCAACTCGTCGGTGCCACGGGCTGGACCGTGCGCTGGCCGTTTATCTTCGAGGGCATCGTCTCAGGTTTGTTGGGCGCGTTGCTTGGACTCTTTGCTTTACAACTCGCCTATCGAACCTTTGCGCCGAAACTCATCGTCAATTTGCCCTTCATTCCATTTAACATTACCAGCGTGCCGCTGCACCATCTTGCAGTCGAACTGATTCTTGCGGGCGTGCTCGTCGGCATGCTGTCCAGCTTGCTCTCAGTCAGCCGATACTTGCAGAACGCGTGATGCGCTCTCGGGCATCACTTGCCATGAGCGCGTGCGTGCTGATGTCGCTTGCGATGCTTGCACCCGCCCCGACACTGCTGGGTGGTCGCACGACGATTGCATCGGCAGCCACGCCCGTGCCGCTCTCCGAGAAGATCCGTCAAAAAAAGGCAGTCATTGAGGCGACGCACCGGCGACTCGAGGCCAGCAGGCGGGAGCTACATGCGGCGAGATACAAAGAACAGACGATCGCTCAGCAGCTCGACGCGGTGCAGAACAGCATTGCGCGCGTTCGCCTCGATCTGAGCGACTTGCGCGGCTCGATACAGCAAAATGAATTGCGGCTGTCCATACGGCGCACCCAGCTCGACGCCGCCCAATTGAGCTTGAACCGCCATCGCGATGCGCTCAATGCCCGAATCGTCGACATTTATGAGTACGGACGGACGTCGTACCTCGACGTGCTGCTTAGCGCCACATCGTTTGTCGACTTCATCGAGCGCTGGGATTTTGTCCGTTATATCTTACGGTCCGATCAGCAACTCATCGACACGGTCAACCATGAGGAAACGCGGTACCAGAAGCTCGTCTACGATTTAGAAAGCACGCAAGCCGCGCTGCTGCGTCAAAAAGAAGAAGAACTGAGTCGTAACGATCAGCTTGGCACGCTCGCCGGCGAGCGACGCCAGCTGCTCGCCGTCGCCGCGGGTCAGCGCGCGGTTATTGCACAGCAGGTGTACGAGCTCGAAAACCTCAGCGCCGCCGAGGAGGCGCGTCTGCAAGAGCTGATTCGTGAGAAGCAGCAACAAGAAGCAGCAGCGGTGTTGGCGGCCCGCCGGGCAGCGTGGCAGGCGCGCAGGGCCGCAGCAATCGCAGCTGGCTTACCGCCTCCTGCAGAGCGGCCAGAGGGGGGCACGGTTGCCTTTGCGTGGCCGGTGCGTGGACCAATCACGTCACCTTTCGGCATGCGGACAGACCCTGTAACGGGACGGTACCAGTTGCATTCCGGCATTGATATTGGCGTGGGCTATGGGGTTCCGATCCAAGCCTCAGCCGATGGAATAGTTATATATGCCGGCTGGTACGGGGGCTACGGAAACGCCATCATCATAGACCACAGTTCGGGACTGTCGACGCTCTACGCCCATTGTTCTGCCATGTACGTCAGCGACCGCCAGTGGATACAGCGCGGACAAGTCATCGGCGCTGTTGGAGCAACCGGGTGGGCAACCGGGCCACACCTTCATTTTGAAATTCGCGTGAATGGCGTGCCGGTCGACCCACTTTCACGCCTGTGACGAGTTTCTGAGATTATTCTGATGAGAACTTTCTAGGGTTACAAGAGCCTCCACAGCGAATGAAACAGTCTGCCTCAATCGTTACATGATAAAGCCGTCCCGCGCCAAACCTCAGTTTTGAAAGGAAATCGCTTAATCGTGTCCGCCGCTCGTCGAACCATCGTCATCCTCGCCCTCGTTATCATTGGGCTCTTGGCGTTTCTTGTCGTGCAGCATCGTCCGCACATCGCGTGGCGCACGCACCGTCATCATCCAGTACTGGCTTGGGATTTCGGCAACGTTGCGGTGGATGCCGACAACAGCGCCGCGGGGGATCAGCAGCGCGATCTCGACATGCTCGACATGTCACTCGAAAAAATAAGCAGCGTTTACTATAAGCACGTTGACGAGGCTTCGCTCTTGCGTGGCGAGCATCAAGGATTGATTTCCTATCTCAAGTACAAACACGTGGTCGCGGTGCTTCCGCTACCTCCGGCCAACTCCCAAGCCTCCAGCGCCCAGGTTGAAGCGGACGCGAATCAGCTGTTGACGGCTGCCATTGGCAAGTACGGCTCTCGGGCCGGGGCCGATAACCTCACATACGCTGCGATTGCGGGTGCGCTCGACTCTCTCAACGACCCCTATACTGTTTTCTTGAGCCCTCGTGACAAAACGTCGCTGACCGAATTTATCCAGGGAGGCGATTTTGGCGGCATCGGGATCTACATTGTCAAAGACAAAAGGACCCACGAGGTCAACATTATTCAGCCAATCGATGGTACGCCGGCCGCCCGTGCCGGGCTGAAGCGTGGTGACGTCATCCTTTCAGTCAACGGTAAGGCCACAAAGGGCCTCGATCTTGACCTCGTGATGAACATGATCAGGGGCAAAGCCGGTTCAACCGTAACCCTTGTCGTTCGCCGCGGCAAGAACGACCTCAAAGATTTTTCGATTGAACGTCAAGTTATTACCGTTCCATCCATGACCTCGCGGATGATTAGCGGCGACATCGGCTACATTCAACTGTATGATTTCGGCGAGCGATCGGCTCAAGAGGTGACCGACGCACTGAACCGCCTGCTCAAGGAAGGCGCCCAAGCATTCGTCTTGGATCTCCGTGACAATGGGGGCGGCCTGCTCGATGCTGCCGTTGATATTTCATCGAAGTTTATCGCAGATGGGCCCATCGTCTCGCGCATCGATCGTGAAGGTCATGTCGAGACTGACGATGCCAACCAGGACGCCATACCTCCGCATCCGCTCGTCGTGCTCGTGAACCAATACTCAGCGAGTGCATCGGAAATTACGGCCGGGGCCATCCAAGACTCAAAGATCGGAGTGCTCTTGGGTCAGAAGACGTTTGGCAAGGGTGTCGTTCAAACCATATATGACTTGCCCGGCGGCAGCGCCATCAAGGTCACGACCCAGCGGTATGTGACCCCCAACGGGCGCGACATCAACAAAAAGGGCATCGAACCCAACATAGTAGTGCCGATGGACTATAGAGATGTCGGCATCGCCGGCAAAGATGTCCAACTCCAAGCGGCGCTGCGGTATCTCAAGCACCAGATCGCGCTCACGAAACCTAGCATCTAATCTGAAAGGCATATCCAGCATGACTTCGACCTTGCAACAAAAGTTTGCGAAAATTCTCGGTGTTGCATTCGCCCTCAGCCTGACGTTTGGTCTGGTTGCCAGCGCTGCGCCCTCGGCCAGCGATGACGTCGGCCGCTCCATGCTGGATTACTCGTTCGAACGCGCGTCGACCGAATTCTACAAGAAGACGAGCACGCAAGCTCTGCTTGACGGTGCAGTTGCCGGCATGCGCGCCATCGTGAAGAGTCACGGCGGCGATTCGAACAAGCTCCCACTGCTGCATGACGCCGGCAATGACAATGCAGACGTAGCGGCGCTCAATCACGAGTTGCTGCAGGCAGATCACGAGTTTGGTCAGATGGTCGGCGATCGCAATATCGCGTACGCTGCCATTGACGGGATGATGCAGTCACTCCACGACCGCTGGACCGTATTCATGACGCCGAAGGAGTACCGCAGCCTCAACGAAGGGCTCGATGGCGGCAATTTTGCGGGCGTGGGCATCGTCATCGACGTTGATGCGACCACGAAATCGCTGCTCGTCGTCCAGACGATCGATGGCGGTCCTGCGGAGAAGGCCGGCATCCAAGCGGGCGACCTCATTTTGTCCGTCGATGATAAAACGACACAAGGGCTCACGACTGAACAGGACAGTGCGCTCATCCGTGGCAAGGCGGGCACGACTGTCCAGCTGACGGTGCAGCGCGTTGGCCAGCCGAAGCCCCTCGTCGTTACCATTACACGCGAGACGATCCATGCGCCGAGCGTGCGCAGCCGGGTCCTCGACGGCGATATCGGCTACGTTCAAGTGCTCGTCTTTGGCCTGACCACCGGTCAAGAGCTCTCATCCGCGATGCAGAAGCTCGACAAGCAAGGGGTCAAAGGCATCGTCCTCGATCTGCGCAATAATGGCGGCGGCTATTTGAACGCTGCCATCGATGTCTCGTCGGTATTCGTGCCGGAAGGGCCGATCGTCTCGATCGATAGCAGGACGAAACCGCTCACGACATTTGATGCGGAAAACACAGCGGTGACGCCACGGCCGCTGGCCGTGCTCGTCAACGGTTTCACAGCGAGCGCGTCAGAGATTACCTCGGGCGCAATTCAGGATTCTGGCGCCGGGGTACTCATCGGCAGCCGAACCTTCGGCAAGGGCGTCGTGCAGACGATTTACCCGCTGCCGGACGGCAGTGCCATCAAGATCACGACCGCGCGCTACCTCACACCCAACGGCCGCGACATCAACTCGGTCGGGATTGCACCGGACATCGCCGTTTCGGACGTCAAGGCGCCTGACTTTGGTAAGCCAGCAACCGATGGGCAGTTGCAGCGCGCGCTGGCGTACATTAAAGACAAGATCGCGGCCGGTAATGCACCTGAGAACTCGAAGCCTGCAGGCACGGACAGCGTCAAGCAGTCGGGTGCCGCTGGTGCCTCGGCAACAGCGCAGGGAACAAACTCGCAGTAGATAAGCGCGGCGCATGGCGGTCGAGAAAACGACCGGCGCCGCGTTCTCCTGGGAACCAACGCCGGAAACCATCGAGCGGGCCAACATCACGCGATTCATGCGTGAGGTTGACGCTCGCGCGCTCGACGACCTGTGGGAGCTGGCGCGACGCGACATCGGCGCGTTCTATGATCGGCTCATCGGACATCTCACATTGTCCTGGTTCAGAGATTACACAAACGTGCTCGACTGCTCGCGCGGTATTCCCTTTGCGCGCTGGTTTGTGGGCGGATCCTACAATGCTTCGTACAACTGCATCGATCGCCACATAGCTCAGGGCCGTGGCCAAAGCCCCGCTATTATCTGGGAGTCAGAGAGCGGGACCACTCGCACCCTGACCTTCGATCAGCTGCTTGCTGAGGTGTGCAAGGTCTGCGGAATATTGAGCGACGCCCGTATCCGCAAGGGTGATACGGTCGGCATTTTCATGCCGCTCCTGCCCGAGACTGCAATCGCGCTGCTAGCGATTGGACGCATCGGCGCCATTGCTGTGCCAGCGTTCTCCGGATACGGGGCAAAGGCGCTCGCAACGCGTCTTAACGACGCAAAGGCAAAGGTGTTGCTCACAGCTGATGGGACGCACCGCCGCGGTAAATTCGTCGACATGAAGAGTATCGCAGACGCTGCTTGCGATGAGGTTCCTAGCATCGAACGCGTCATCGTTGTGCGCTACAATGACGCGCCGTGTCTGTGGAACGACAAGCGCGACGTGGACTGGCACAAGGCGACCTTCGCTCAACCGCACTTTGTCGAAGCTGCGCAAACCGAATCAAATGACCCATACTTGCTGCTGTATACGTCGGGATCGACTGGAAGACCAAAGGGAGCTGTGCACGGCCATGCCGGTTTCCCCGTGAAGGTGCAGATCGATCAGTACTTGTGCTTTGATGTGAAGCCCGGGGACCGGATGTTGTGGTTCACGGATATGGGCTGGATGATGGGCCCGTTTCTTGTGCTCGGCGCGCTCGGTCTCGGGGCGGCGGCAGTGCTCTACGACGGCACACCGGATTATCCGCACAACGGCCGGCTATGGGAAGTCTGCGCGCGCCATAAGGTCACCCATCTCGGTATTGCGCCCACGGGGATCCGCTCTTTGATGGTGCACGGCGACGAGGTGCCGCGCAAGCACGATCTGTCGGCACTGCGCATCCTTGGCTCGACTGGAGAAGCGTGGAACCCCGAGCCATATCGATGGTTCTCAGATGTTGTGGGCGGCGGCAACCTGCCCATCATTAACTATTCCGGTGGCACGGAAATCAGCGGCGGCATTCTTGGCTGTTTCCCGATCCGGCCGCTTGTGCCATGCGCGTTTCATGGACCTGTGCCGGGGATGGATGCCGACGTTTTTGACGACGAGGGTCTTTCGGTGCGGGGCAAGGTGGGAGAGCTGGTTATTCGCCAGCCGTGGCCCGGCATGACGTTAGGCTTTTGGCATGATGACGAGCGCTATCTGCAAACATACTGGTCACGATTTAAAGACGTGTGGGTGCACGGCGACTGGGCGAGTGTTTCCGAGGACGGATTTTGGTACATTCACGGTCGCTCCGACGACACTATCAACGTTGCCGGCAAGCGCGTCGGCCCGGCCGAGTATGAGAGTGCGCTCGTTGGGCATGGCTCCGTGCGTGAGGCAGCGGCAATTGCAGTGCCGGATGAAATCAAGGGTGACGCGGTCGTGTGTCTTGCAGTCCTGCGTCCAGGCTGGGAAGGCACTGACGAACTTCGCGCAGCGTTAATGCAAGCAGTGATCGGCAGCTTGGGAAAAGCGCTCGCGCCGAAAGCGATCAAATTTGTTGATGATCTTCCGCGCACGCGTAACGCAAAGCTCATGCGCCGAGTGGCACGCGCGCGCTACCTCAAGCTGGGAGACTTGGGTGATTTAACGGCGCTGGAAAACCCCGCTTCGCTGGAAGCCATAGACAACGCCATCTAAGCTGCCGCTAGGTTCGAAGGTCTGTTTCAACAACCTATGACAACGATTACTTTCATAGAGTCGCACGTAGGCGTAGAATATACACAGAGCAATTCAACGTGTATATTTCATGGCGTCATATCTTTGCTGCAACGGCCGCACTCGGGGTCCTGGCTGGAATTTCAGTCTGCAGTCGCGCGCTCGCAGCTGCGCCTGACAACGTAGCACTCGACAAGTTTGCCGCAATATGGACCAGCTTAAGAACGTATACCTGTACAGTGAAGGTCCATGAGGCGAATGGCGCTCACGTCCAAGATCGCGTAATCCATATTTCCTTCGCGAAGCCACACGATACACGGGTCGACATTGTCACAGGTGATGGTCGTGGCGGCACTCTCGTGTGGCGCGGAGGGGATAGGGTACGCGGCCACCCCGGCGGGTTGTTTTCAGCCATCAAAGTGGACCTCAACATACGCGATCCACGTGTGACGTCCATTCGCGGTGAAACGGTCGCCGAAGCCAACTGGGGCTCAGTCTACGAACACCTGCTGTCATTAAAAGGCGCGTCGATTGATGCGGCAACCGAGCCCGATAGAACTAGCGTTACGGTCGAAGTGGCCGACCCAGCAAGCAATGGGGGCGTAACAAAAGAGGTCTTGGTGGTCGATGGAAATTCCCTGCCCATTGAATACGATCAGTACGAAGGGGACCTGCAAGTAAAGCACGTCGTAAGCAGTGACGTGAAACTCAACGTCGACCTTCCCGAGTCGACCTGGTCAATCTGATCAAACCTTAAACCTTCGTCGCCACCCTCCGATAAGCGTGACGCGTAGCCAGCCGTCTGGCGCGCGTGATATACTCTTAATGCTATGGAGATTACGGTGCCGGATACTAAACCGGCGACAGAATGGATTAACGGTCGAGCGCTCCAAAAGGTGAGCCCACAACGCAAGCATGCGCTGGCTCAAGGGGTTTTTTTCAGCGCGCTGCATTCGTGGGCGGTACGTGAGGGTTCGGGTCGCGTCGGCACTGAGTGGGATTTCCGTATTGCACCTCCAGGTGAGGTGCGCAGGCCCCTCGTACCCGACGTGGCTTACCTTTCGTACGACCGCGTGCCGTACACGTCAGAAAAGGATGCTGATATCCCACGAGTCGCGCCTGACGTCGTCGTGGAGGTTGTGTCACCTGGCGATCGCACCGCCGACGTGGAAGAAAAAGTGCGTGTCTATCTAGCTGCAGGCACGAAGGTTGTGTTCCTCGTGAACACCGAGGCGCAAGAGGTAACCGTGCGAACCGTTGGCGGCAGTCGCCTCCTTTCCAAAGCTGAGGAAATCGAAGATGAGGCGTTGCCCGGATTCTCAATGCCGGTGAAAGCGCTCTTCGAGGAGCCTCGCCCCCGCAATAGCGGCCTTGGAGTCTAAAACGGCTCTGGTATGCTATGCTACCGGTACCTTGGCGCGCATGCGCTTCGCCGCGTCGACCATGTTGCGGAGCGCTGGCACAACCTCTTCCCAGCGGCGTGTCTTGAGTCCGCAGTCAGGATTGACCCACAGCTGCTCAGCCGCGAGATAGTCCGCAGCCTTTTCGAGCAACGAATGCATCTCTTCCGCGCTCGGTATGCGCGGTGAATGAATATCGTACACCCCAGGGCCAATTTCGTTTGGATACCGGAACTTCTTGAACGCCTCAAGCAGCTCCATACCACTGCGTGACGACTCGATAGTGATGACGTCCGCATCCAAGAGCGCCAGCACATCGAAGATGTCGTTAAACTCCGAGTAGCACATGTGGGTGTGAACCTGCGTTGTGTCGTCGACCCCTGCTGAAGCAACGCGAAACGCGCGAGCCGCCTGATCGATGTAGGATTCCCAGTCTTTGCGCTTGAGCGGGAAACCCTCGCGGAACGCAGGCTCGTCAATCTGAATGATGCGGATACCGGCACGCTCCAAGTCGGCAACCTCGTCGCGGATGGCAAGGGCGATCTGAGTCGCCGTTACCGACCGCGGCTGATCGTCGCGCACAAAAGACCACTGGAGAATCGTGGTCGGCCCGGTAAGCATGCCTTTCATCGGACGCTTTGTGAGCGATTGCGCGTATTTGATCCACGGGACCGTCATCGCTGTCGGCCGTTCGACATCCCCAAAAATGATCGGTGGCTTCACGTAACGGGAGCCGTAACTTTGCACCCAACCATTTTGCGTGAAAGCAAAGCCCGAAAGCTGCTCGCCGAAGTATTCGACCATGTCGTTGCGCTCGGCCTCGCCGTGCACCAATACATCGATGTCGAGCTTTTCTTGCTCACGAATGGCATGCTCGATTTCTGACTTCATAGCCCGTTCGTAGGCATCGGCTGTGAGCTCGCCCTTCTTGAATTTCGCGCGAGCCTCGCGGATCGTGGACGTTTGAGGGAAGCTGCCGATCGTCGTCGTTGGGAAGGCAGGTAGCTTAAGCTCGGCCTGCTGTTTGCGTTGACGGGATGCGAATGCGCTCGTGCGCTTGGCGTGACGGTCAGTGAGTGAAGCCAGGCGTTGTTGGACCGCGGCAGCGTGAATCCGTTTGGACGTTTCGCGGCTACGGCGGACGGTGTCGGACAGCTGGAGGTCGTCGACGATCGCCTCCCGACCGTCGTGCTCCAAACCGCGGCCGAGCACCGAAAGCTCATGAAGCTTTTGCTTCGCAAAGGCCAGCCACGATTTCAGCTCAACATCAAGTTTTGTCTCGAGATCGAGGTCAACCGGCGAATGTATTAGGCTGCACGATGGCGCGATCCACACATTGTCGGTCTTCTCGCGGACACGCTCAAGCACCGAGAGCGACCGCCGAAGGTCCGTACGCCAGATGTTGCGCCCGTCAACGACGCCGCATGAGAGTACTTTATCTGCCGGCAAGCCTGCGAGGAAGGCGTCAAGTTGCTGAGGCGCACGCACGAGATCCAAATGTAGTCCTGCGACAGGAAGAGAGTTGAGCAAGCCAGCGTGCTCCTGGACAGATTCGAAATATGTGGCGAGTAAAACGTCTGGTCCCGCCTTGGCGAGCACTTCGTAAGCGGGAGGGAGGGCGGCGTACCATGCCTTGGGCAGGTCGGTGACGAGGGCTGGTTCATCGATCTGAACCCAACGGACGCCGAGCTCTTTGAGTTTGCGCAGGGCTTCCTGGTAGACCGGCAGCAGACGCGGTAAAAGCTCAAGCCGTGAGAACGGTTTACCGTCAGCGCCGCGCTCTTTTCCCAGCCACAGGTACGTGATGGGACCGATAAGCACCGGTTTTGGCACGAACCCCTGTTGCAACGCTTCGCGCGTTTCGTCAATGAGTTTGCTGCTGCGCATCGCAAAGTTCGTGGTCGACTCGAATTCGGGAACGATATAGTGATAATTTGTGTCGAACCACTTCGTCATTTCCATTGCCGGGGCGTCGTTCGAACCGCGCGCCATTGCGAAGTAGGTTGCAAAATCGACAGTGTCGCCTTTAAACCCGTAGCGGCTGGGGATAGCCCCGAGCATCGCGCTCGTGTCGAGCATCTGATCGTAGTACGAGAAGTCGCCGACTGCGACGTAATCGAGACCAGCGTCACGCTGAAGCTGCCAATGGCGGCTTCGCAACTCGCGACCCGTCCGTTGAAGTTCCGCCTCGGAGATGTCGCCTTTCCAGAACGACTCAAGCGCCTTCTTGAGCTCGCGCTTGGCCCCGATGCGGGGGAAGCCTAAGGTATGAACGACTGCCACGTTGTGTGCCCCTTGTCCAGAGTTGGTGGTGCGGCTATTTCCCGAGCAGCTTGCGGGCGATGACGATGCGTTGGATCTGCTGCGTGCCCTCGTAAATCTGTGTGATCTTCGCGTCGCGCATCATGCGCTCGACCGGGTACTCCGTCATGTAGCCATACCCGCCGAGCAGCTGCACTGCGTCGGTCGTCACCTTCATGGCGACGTCGCCGCATTTGAGTTTGCACAAGGCGCCCCAGTACGTTACGTCGTCCGCACCGAGGTCGCACTTATGGGCCGCTTCGTACAGCAAGAGTCGCGCTGCCTGCGTCTCGAGATCCATGTCCGCGATCATCCACTGTAGCCCTTGCTGTTTGGCCAGCGGTTTCCCGAACGCGACACGCTCTTTGAGATATTGGGCAGCGAAATCGAGCGCGCCCTGCGCGATACCGAGCGCTTGAGCAGCGACACCAGGTCGAGATTTGTCAAGCGTCGCCATTGCAATCTTGAACCCTTCGCCCTCGGTTCCTAGCAATCGGTCCGCGGGAATGCGGCAATTGTCGAGGACGACTTCGTTCGTCGGCGATCCGCGAATGCCCATCTTGTGCTCAACCTTGCCCAACTTGAATCCAGGATCGTCGGTATGGCATATGAAGGCGGATACGCCTTTCGGGCCAAGCGACGCATCAGTTGAAGCGAAGACGATGCAAATATCGGCGACCGCAACATTGGTGATAAAAACTTTGGTTCCATTGATGACATACTGATCGCCCTCGCGCACGGCAGTCGTTCGCATGTTGGCGGCATCGGAACCGGACGTTGACTCCGTCAGCGCGTAGGATGTCATCCACTCACCGGTTGCAAGTTTCGGTAAATATTTTTTCTTTTGCTCGGCATTAGCGGCGATCATAATCGGAAGCGCGCCCAACTCCTGAACAGCGATGATAAGAGCGGATGTGGCGCATGCCTTTGAAACCTCTTCGACAACCTTTACGTAGGTCAGGAAGCTGCCGAGGCCGCCGTACTCTTCCGGAAATGGGATCCCAAGCAAATCGTTCTTGGCAAAAAGGTCGGCTATGTCTTGGGGATATTCGCTCGTGGCATCAATAGCTGCGGCACGCGGCGCAACCTTCTCTTGCACGAGCTTGCGCACGGTGTCGAGGACCATTTTTTCGGCTTCGATGGCTTCCGCGGTGCGCTCTGGCGCCAGCATTGCAACCTCTCCTTGAGGCGTTATGGAACTTCTTTGATTCGTTTCGGCGTGGTGAGCGCCCTTGCACAACGGCGGAGATGACTTCAGCCATCACCAGGTGATTAGGCTATTCGAGCTGGCGCTGGAGCGTCTTAATCTCTTCAAGCAGACGAAGAACGACATCCACGCCTGCCAGATTTATTCCGCAGATATCGGTGAGCCGGCGAATGGTCGACAAGCGCTCGATGTCTGCTTCGGAATAAAATCGCACGTCATCTATAAGGCGCGGCCGCAGCAATCCCGAACGCTCGTACCGCACCAGCGTCTCGGGCGTTAAGTCGAACTGCGCGACGACTGCGTTGATGGCGTAGAAGCCCTCGAGTACTTCAGTATCCATTATTTCTTCTCCGCGAGATCTGCGAGCTTGCGGAACAGTTCGCGTTCCTCATCACTGAGGTGCTTGGGCACCTGCGCGCCGAGCGTTACATAGAGATCTCCATGCCCGCCACCGCGCAAGCGCGGCATGCCCTTACCAGGCACGCGCAATTTGCGTCCGTTCTGAGAATTCGGTGGAACTTTGACGGAAATTTTGCCGGTCATCGTTGGAACGGTGACCTCGCCGCCCAAGACGAGCGTGTAAATGCTCACCGGCTGCTCGACATAGAGGTCGTCGCCTTTGCGCGTGAACACCGGGTCTGGGGCGATGTGCACCACGAGGTAGAGATCGCCGTTTTGGCCACCACCCATACCGGGTTCGCCTTGGCCGGCAAGGCGGATTCGCTGCCCGTCGCGCACGCCAGGCGGAATGGTGACCTCAAGTGTCTTCGTCTGCGGCACAAATCCATTGCCATGACACTCTGGGCACAGCTTGCCACGATCGTTGCCGGTGCCGTGGCAGCGCGGACACGTGACGTGTGTCTGCAGCGTGAGCGTTCGCTTGCCGCCTGCATAGGCGTCGCGCAACGAGAGCTCGATCTCGCTCTCGATATCTGATCCGCGCGTGCCGCGACGGCTGCGCGTCGCGCCCGCTGTCGCCCCACGCCCCATGTTGCCGAAGAATGTTTGGAAGAAGTCCGAGAAGCCGCCGCCGTTGCCCAGATCCCCGAAATCAAATTGCACGCCGCCCGGCGGTGTCTGGTACCGGAAGCGTCCCCCGCCGAAGTCCTGCGCACCTTGATACTCGCGAGCGCGCTGCTGCCAATCGTTTCCCAGCGTGTTGTAGGTCTTGCGTTTTTCGGAGTCGCTAAGAACTTCGTAGGCCTCGGCGATTTCTTTGAACTTCTCTTCGGCCTCTGCTTTTTTGGTCGGATTGACGTCCGGGTGCCATTGGCGCGCGAGCTTACGGTACGCGGCCTTAATTTCTTTCGTCGAGGCGCTCTTCGAGACGCCGAGCGTCTTATAGTAGTCCTTATACTGAACGGGCATAAAGCTTGCCCGTTATTCGGATGCTTTGGAGACGACTACCTGCGCCGGACGCAACAACTCTTCACCGACCGTATATCCTTTGCGCGCCTCTTCCACAACCGTGTTTGGAGGTTTGCCAGGCTCGACACGCGTTCCGATTGCTTCCGCAAGCTTCGGGTCGAAAGGCTTGCCCACAAGTTCGACCGGCCGCACATCCTCTGCTTCGAGCATCGTTGTAAACTGCTTGACCGTCGCGAGCAATCCATTGACCAGCTGTTCGGCGGGAACGCCTTGCTTTTGATACGCCGCCGCGCGCTCGAGGTTATCGAGTACGCCGAGGACGCGCGTTAAAAGGGCGCGGCGTCCGGCGTCGGACTGCTCGCGGATGACCCGCTCGTTGCGCTTTTTGTAATTGTCGAAGTCAGCAAGCGCGCGCAGGTACAGATCGCGCTGTTCCTGCGCGAGCGCTCGTGCTTTTTCAAGATCAGCCTGCAGAGATGACGCCGCGGCATCGCTGGAAGCCTGCCCGTCGCGAGGGGCTTCCTGGATGCCCGGAACCGCTGCACTTGAGAGCGAGTCGAAGTCGTCGCTATCGGCCATCCGCCGCCTCAAGGGTCCTACGTTGTCTCTTTGTATTCTGCATCGATAACATCGCCTTCAGGTGCCGAACCACCGCTCGATCCGCCGCCGCCTGCCGCTCCTTGCTGCGGTTGTTGATCGCCGGCTTGACCGTTTGGACTTGCACCATCACCCGAGGGCGCTCCCGTCTTCTGATACACGCTCTGCGCGATCTTGTATGAGACCTCTTGCAATCGGTCAGCGGCTCGCTTGAGCTCGTCGGAGCTGCCGCTCTTTAGCAGCGAGCGCACATTATCGAGCGCTTTCTCGACCTCCGCCTTGTCGTCGGCAGAGATCTTGTCGCCGACGTCCTTGAGCGTTTTCTCCACAGAGTATTCGAGGCTTTGCGCCCGGTTGCGGATCTCCGCCTCTTCGCGCTTGCGCTTGTCCTCTTCTGTGTGCGACTGCGCGTCTTTGACCATGCGGTCGACGTCGTCTTTCGAGAGATTGCTCGACGCCGTGATCGTGATGCGCTGCTCTTTACCCGTGCCAAGATCCTTAGCGCTGACGTTGGTGATACCGTTGGCATCGATATCGAACGTCACTTCAACCTGCGGCACGCCTCGCGGCGCGGGCGGGATACCTTCGAGCCGGAAACGTCCGAGCGTCTTATTGTCGGCGGCCATCTCACGCTCGCCTTGCAGCACGTGGATGTCCACCGACGTCTGACCCTCATCGGCCGTCGTGAAGATCTGAGATTTGCGCGTTGGGATTGTCGTGTTGCGCTCGATGAGCGGCGTTCTGACTCCGCCCAGCGTTTCAAGACCCAACGTCAAGGGAGTCACGTCAAGCAAGACGACGTCTTTGACTTCACCTGAGAGCACGCCGGCCTGAATCGCCGCGCCGATCGCGACGACCTCGTCCGGGTTCACGCTCTGGTTCGGCTCCTTCTTGGTGAGCTTTCTCACGAGCGCTTGAATGACAGGCATGCGGGTTGCGCCGCCAACGAGCACGACCTCTTTGAGATCGTCAACCGTTAGCTTCGCATCGCGAATCGCGTTCTCAAAGGGCTTGAGGGTGCGATCGGTCAGATCGGCCGTGAGCTGCTCAAATTTGGCGCGGGTCAGCGTGTAATCGAGGTGCTTGGGTCCGTTTTGATCGGCCGTGATGAAGGGCAGATTGATGGACGTTTGCACCATGGACGACAGCTCGATCTTGGCCTTCTCAGCGGCTTCTGTCAAACGCTGCAGTGCTTGGCGGTCGCCGGATAGATCGATGCCCTGGTCCTTCTTGAACTCAGCGACGAGCCAATCGACGATGCGCTTATCGTAGTCGTCGCCGCCCAAGTGCGTGTCGCCGTTGGTTGACTTGACTTCGAAGACGCCGTCGCCGACTTCCAAGATGGAAACGTCGAACGTGCCCCCGCCAAGGTCCCAGACAAGAATTGTCTCGTTGCCCTTCTTGTCCAGACCGTAGGCGAGAGCCGCAGCGGTCGGCTCGTTAATGATGCGCAGCACGTCGAGGCCCGCGATTCGTCCAGCATCCTTGGTCGCTTGACGTTGCGAGTCGTTGAAGTACGCGGGCACCGTGATGACCGCTCTCGTGACCTTCTCGCCCAAATACGTGCTCGCGTCAGCGGCGAGTTTTTGCAAGATCATGGCCGAAATTTCTTGCGGCGTGTAGCTCTTGCCGTCGACGGTCACTTTGAAGTCGGTGCCCATCTGACGTTTGATCGACGAAATCGTCCGCTCAGGATTGGTAATGGCCTGCCGCTTGGCGAGCTGGCCCACCAATCGCTCGCCGCTCTTGGTAAAGGCGACGACTGACGGGGTGAGCCTGCTTCCCTCGGCGTTCGGGATGACCGTCGGAGTTGAGCCTTCCATATAGGCGACGACCGAGTTGGTCGTTCCGAGGTCGATGCCGACGACTTTTGCCATGGTAATTTGCTCCTTGTATCCTTATAGTGTACCCACTCGTGGGAGTCGTTTAGCCTTGTGGTAGAACATCCGGTCGGTCGCCGAGCGTGACGTCGAACGGTTGTAGGTTACCGTCACGCCAGACGAGCAAGCTGATCTTGTCGCCAACCTTCAACTTTGCGATTGCATTGCGGATCTGGTCTGGGTCCGTTACCTTTTTGTGGTTGAGCTCGAGAATGATGTCGCGACCCTGGAGTCCGGCTTTTTCCGCGGGGCTCTCCGGCTGTACCGACACCACGACAACACCACCGGTACCCGTGTACCCGAGGTACGTCGCGAGCTGCTTGTCCAGCGAGCGCATCTGCACGCCAATGTAGGGACGAGCGATATGGATGCCGTGGCCGGTCGTTTCGATTTCAGCCAAGACCGGTGAGGCCGAGTTAATGGGGATTGAGAACCCGATGGCCTGGGCCTGCGGCGCCACAACGGCGTTGATGCCGACGACTCGGCCGCTTGTCGTAATCAGCGGACCGCCAGAGTTGCCGGGATTAATCGGCGTCGTTATTTGGATCATGTCATCGTAGTGGAAGGTCGGGAAGCCGGCGCCGCCACCTGCGTCGATACCCGTGCGATGCAGCGCCGACACGATACCGAGGCTCACAGAGTTTTGGAACGATTCGGGTTCGCCGATTGCGAGCACGAACTGTCCCTGTTGCAGAGCGTTCGAATTCCCAAGTGGGAGCGCAGGGGGAAGGTTCGACCCGCGAATCTTGAGGACCGCCAGGTCGGTGCTGTTGTCGGCGCCCACGACTTCAGCGTCTACCTGGCGTCCGTTCGCCAACAGCACTTGGACGTGGTCTGCGTGATAAATGACGTGTGCATTGGTGGCAACAAACGCCGCGTCGCCTTCGCGCTTCACAATGAATCCCGAACCTGAGGCCTTTGCGGTGAAGGGTTGGCTCTGCGGGGGACCTTGATCGCCGAAGAATTGACGGAAGAACGGATCGTTCTGAAATGGGTTGTAAATACTTTGCACGCCGTGAACGGTGGCCTTGATCAAGACGACCGACGGCTCCGTCTGCTTCACGACGTTGATGATGCGTTGCTCAAAATCGCCGCCGCCGATTTGCTGCAGCGGGGAAGCGGACGCCTCGCCGAAGGATGCGGTGGCTTCCTCGACGTGAGCGAACTTCGGCGCCGCAAAGGTGATTGCGAACGCGCCGATCAGGACGCCGAGCAGACCGATAAGCAGGAAGCCCAGCAACGTACGTGTTTGTGAATTCATCTTTGTTTATTCACTCCTATGATCTCTAATGGGGGCCCTGATGCTTGAATAGGCGCGCGCCGCAGCGGGGCCGCGGCTTACACCGGCGCCTAAAAAGCTGTACCTGCGGCATGATGGAATTGTTGCCTGACGGGCCGCGCGCCTCGTGTCCCGATATACGGATGGCGTCCAAAGCCCTAGACTCAGTTAGCACTATAACATCGAGAGTGCTAATGCGTCAAGGCGGCGCCACGACAGCGGACGCTGCGAAAAACCCGAGCAGCAGGCTATACCCAATCGTGGCGACGACCGCAGCTGCCCGCGGCAACTTCAGGACCGCGATCAGCGCAGCCGCAATAATCACGTAGTACCAAATGTTAAATGGACCGTAAGCGGACAAAAAAGCCGCGATCGCCTGGTTGTGCGGGAAGAGCCAGCCGAGGGACGGCATCGCGATAAGATCGAGAGCTGAGTTCACGTGGTTCGGATCGTGCGCGGCAAGGAGAACAGCATTGGCAACCCCGCCGAGAGCGTAGACGACATACGAGTTAAGCGCAACGACCCACGCCATTCCAAAGCTCGCTCGTGCGCGGCTGATCGCAGCGGCCATAAAGAAGAAGAGCGCCATGAGAAACCAGGTGATCCATGGCCCGACGAGCGCGCCTACTATAAAGAGAGTTTTGTGCGATTCCGAAATGTGGAGCTGGACAATCTGTGCGCGAATGCGTTCGCTTGGCGGCAGTGCAGCGATGCGGTGCGACTCCGATGTTGCAAGTACGTGGAGCTGAGCCGGTTCGGCAATAAGAAACGCTGCCAGGGTCAAGAGCAGGCCGATGGCTGCAGCCCAGCCCCACGTCGGCGCGTTCTTCAGTCGCTCGAACGCTGCTCGGGGCCTGGCCAACACCCAGACGTAGGTTACAAGACCGAAGGCGCTCACTCGGCCGTGCTATTTAGTGAGTGAAATCAGTACTTGTTGACTTGGCACCGAGACGGCATGCAGCACAAACGTCGCCGGATCGTACCACGCATCAAAATTCACCGAGCTCGACACCGATAGAACGGCATCGCCGGCCGGTACGCCATTCGGGCGTGAAGTACCAGGATGCGGCTCGACGCGTCCGAGGATTTGCAGCACCTGACGGGGCACGATCTCCGAAAATTGCGTCGCTTTTGAGGAGTGAATCTGCGCCGGCAGCAGCGCGAAGCCACTGACGAGTGACCCCTCCATGACATAAGCATCCTTGACTCCGCGAGGGTTGGGGAGCGGCGCTGTTCCCGGAACCCCATCGATCGTCACGGTTGCGCCGCCTCGGTCAAATGCAGCGCGGGCGACCGACGGCGAATCGTCGCCGATCGAGTAGGAGCCCACATATGCTTTGGGTGCAAGGGTGAGCGAGTCGAGGATTTCATCGATGATGAAGCTATGTGAGCCTGACAGCGTTTGGGACTCATGAATGGTCAAGCCGATATCGGATCGCTTGATTGTGACCGCGCTCTTGCCCATCGTCGTTCCAGCTTGTGTGATCGTGTAGTTGTAGACGCCGTCGGGCGGCGCCGCAGCTCCATTTGGAGCAGGTGCCGGCGACGGTGATGCGCTCACAGCGGCCGCAATAACTAAAGCTGCCAAGAACAATGTTATCCTCCTCCACCGGCTGCCGGCCCGCTTGTATCGATGCTGGCGCCCGATCCCGTTCCAGTGGGTGACGTCACCCCTGGCACAGGTCCAACCAATCCTTGCGTTGCGCCCAGCGATGCAAGCCCTGTCACTGCACCCAAGCTCATGGTCTCAACTGCAGAACTCGGCACAATGATCATCGCACCCTTTTCCTTGAGCCCTTCATACAGCATGTTCATAGCTCGCAAGTGCAGCGCTACCGGATTGCCGATGTACGACTTCGACGCTTCTACGAAGGATGCTGCAATTTGACGCTCCGCGTCACCAAAGATAACGCGCGCTTGGCGTTCTCGTTCGGCCTGTGCCTGGCGCGACATAGCATCCTGCAGATTCTCGGGGATCTTGATGTCGCGAATCTCGACCGACTGGACCGTGATGCCCCACGGCGTCGTGCGGCCGTCGATTGCCTGTTGCAGACTCGCATCGATCGTCTGCCGGTTTGAAAGCAGGTCGGCAAGATACGTCGTGCCGATGATATCGCGTAGCGCGGTCTGGGCAGCCCAGCCGATCGCGTCGCGATACGAAGCGACTTCCAAGGCTGCTTTCTTTGCATCCCATACAACCCAGAACAAAACCGCATCAACGTCAACAGGCACTGTGTCCTTTGTTAACGTTTGTTCGGCCACAAACGTGCTGGTCTGGACGCGCTGATCGATCCAGGCAGTCACGCTGTCAACCGCCGGGATGACGAGAAAGATGCCTGGGCCCGCAAGACGCTGGAACCGGCCGAGCCGCAGCACGATGCCTTTCTCCCATGCCTTTGCGATTTGAATCGAGGTCAGTGAAAGCACCGCGAGGACCGCGCCTGCAAGGACGAAGCTCATCGAGCCGGTCTGAGCTAACAGATAGACGCCGCCCGCAAAGAATACGAGCGCGAATAGCCACGATATTGCATTGCCGAAGTGGATCGTCGGGGTACCCGCGATGACGGCACCCGAAGGTCCCTGGGCCGGAGAGACGGTGTCCGTTGGCATGCTAGTATTGGCCTCCCATGTGTGTGACCGCGAAGTTACTCGCGGCCGGATGAACTACGCTTGATGGCATTGACCAATTCCTCTGCGGTGAACCCAAATGCTTGTGCTTCGGCAAGCGCACGCTTTGCTACGTCCATCAGCCGGTCGCGCCGCTTCGAGTGCCCTGTAGACTGCGTTAGCTCGGCGATGAATGTGCCGAGGCCGCGGGTACTCCGAAGAACGCCGTCGCGTTCGAGCTCCGCGTAGGCGCGGTTCACGGTGTTGGGGTTGATCGAGAGGTCCACGGCAACTTCGCGGACAGTGGGCAGTTGATCGCCGGGCCGGAGTTCGCCGCGTGATATGGCGTGCAAGATTTGCTCCCTCAGTTGAAGGTAGACAGGAATGCCGCTTGACTCATTGAGATGGAACAAGGCTGTTGGCCACGTCCCTCTAGGCTTTTGTCACAAAAAGACCGGCTATCATCGCCTCGGGATCGAGCACGAACGTGAACGTCAGTGCGCCGCCTGTGACCTCAAGGTGGTAGCGGTAGACAGTGAACTTGCCTTGCTGCGTCTTATCGATGAGCGTAAATGACTGTGGTGTGCCTAACGGTTTCAAGAGCGCACTGAGCTGCACAGCTTTGTCTCCCGGCAATCCATCATTCATATCGTTTGTCAGTTGGGCGCGGTCGATGTCACCGCGCTGAAGCCTTCCGAACCACTCTCGAGCGCGAGCTGCCACGGCCTTGTCATCACTCGGAGTAGGTAAAACAACTGCCGAAGAGGTTGGTGTTGGCGAGGCGGTGGCATACGTTGGGTCGGCTAGCGAAGGCCGCGACCCCGACAAAATTGCAGCCGCGATCGGCGCGAGCACGAATATCGAAATCGCCGCTCGTTGCCAGAACTGCGTCATGGCTTTCCTTCGCGTTTGACTCTTCGGCATCTTAGAGTTCTGTCCTATTGTCCTAGTGTTTTGAGACAAGTATAATAGAGCTAGGGAGGCCTGTCAAGTAGCCTAGCCCCAGACAAATCCGAGCGTGATATCGGCACCATGATCACATTTGCAGCGCCCGTTGCGGCGATCTTGGTTCATTTCGCGCGGCCACAGGATTTTCGCCACACAAACCCGCGCCATAGCACATACCATCGTCTCAAGGCGCGCAGATTTGCATCCTCGTCTGATATGCGCAGCCGCGTTTCGCGAATGACGAAGCTCGCGCTCCTTGCTCGCCGCGAAGCGTTGCTTCACAATTTTCTTGTGGCAGCCACGACCGAGCGGCCATTGTTTCGCGACGCGACGATTCACAAAGTGACCTCGGGCATTGTAGTCTCGTCGGCAGCGGTGACATTGGATTTCATCGGCAACCCACTCATCCGTGTTCGCGTGAGAAGTCTTTTGTCGGCGCCGCAGACCGCTCTGCTCATCGCGGAAATAACCGATGCGCGAGGTACGCGCGCCCGCGCAGGTGCGGCTGTGTTGTTGCAGCCAGGGGAAACTCGCATTGTCGAGCTTCTCTGCCCCGAGCGGCTCGTGCCGGCATCACTCTCTTGGAGCGCGATGCACCTCTAACTTGGCAGGCCAATTGCGAGGCCCGCCTAAATGACTTCGTGCATGCTGCACGAGTTTTTCCCCGCCGCGCACGATGATTCGGCGCGCGAACCACTGCACGACCCTACGGTCGATTTTCTGCGAGTGATACCACTGGGTGGATGTGGCGAGATCGGCCGCAACACAACGGTGTACGAGACCAAAGACGACATTATCGTCGTTGACGCCGGAGTGCAGTTTCCTGAAGAGGAGATGCTCGGCGTTGACCTGGTCATCAACGACGTGTCATATCTTCGCGAGCGCCGTCACAAAGTGCGGGGCCTCGTGCTCACGCATGCGCACGAAGACCACATCGGAGGCGTACCGTTCTTTCTGGCGCAGCTCAACGTGCCCGTATATGGCACGGACGTGACCCTGGCGCTGCTGCGTGGCAAATTGCGCGAGCATAAAATGCTTGCAGAGTCGGATCTGCGCGTTGTTGACCAGGGCGAAGAGGTGACGATCGGTTCTATCATCGTCGGCTTTATCGCCGTGACCCACAGCGTCTCGGGCTCATGCTGTATTGCGTTGCGAACCCCGCTTGGCACTGTCATTCACACGGGCGACTTTAAGTTTGACCAAACCCCGATCGACAATCGTCCAACCGACATGGCGCTGCTCGCGGAACACGGTCGCGCCGGCGTGCTGTTGCTCGCATCCGATTCTACTAATGCAGAGCTGCCCGGGCATACTCTCTCAGAGAGAGTGGTAGGCGACACCTTCAATGACATTTTTGCGCAGTGCAGCGGACGCATCATCATTACGATGTTCGCGTCGAATGTACCGCGCCTGCAACAGACGGTTGATGCGGCAACGCGTCACGGGCGCAAGGTGTGCTTCGTCGGCCGCAGCATGCAAAACGTCAGCTCGATCGCGCTCGAGCACGGCTATCTTGAGATACCTCCGGGCGTGCAGATCCGTGACCACGAACTCGGCAACTATGCGGATAACAAGCTCGTCATTTGCACGACCGGTAGTCAAGGAGAGCCGATGTCGGCGCTCGTGCGGATGGCGGCCAACGACTACAAGCGCGTACAGCTCAAACGCGGCGACACGGTCATCATTTCAGCGACGCCTATTCCCGGCAACGAGCGCAGCATTGGCCGCACTATCAATAATCTGTTCAAGCTCGGCGTCAACGTCATCTATGGCCAGCAGCGTCTTGCACACGTCTCGGGTCACGGCCGTCAAGAAGAGCTGTTGCTCATGCTCAATCTCACGCAGCCCAAATACTTCCTTCCGGTGCACGGTGAGTATCGGATGCTCGTGCAACACGCGCGGCTTGCAGAACGCGTCGGCATTGAGACGCAAAATATCTTTGTCGCCGAAAACGGTGACGCGCTAGAGATCACAGCAGCCGGTGCGCGCTTTGCTGGACGCATATCGGGCGCGCCCGTCTACGTCGATGGACTCGGCGTTGGAGACGTCGGCAACGTCGTACTGCGCGATCGCCGCCACCTCTCAGCCGACGGCATGATCGTGGTGACGGTTACCGTTGACAGTGTCGACGGCAAAGTACTCTCGGGTCCCGATATCACGTCGCGCGGCTTCACCTATGGCGGCGGCGAGGGAGACGGGTTGCTGGAAGAAGTTCGGCGCGCTGCAATGACCATTATGGAGGAGGGCGCCAAACGCAGTCTGACGGAGTGGACGGCGATTCGTGAAAACGTCCACAAGGGTCTGCAAAAGTTCATCTACGACAGGACCAAACGGCGGCCGATGATCGTCCCCGTGGTGATGGAAGTATAACGGGAAGTGGCCCAGGCTGCGGTTTCGCTGTCACTGGGGAGCAATTCACGACAGGGAAGGTAGCGTGAACCAATCTAACGATCTGAACACAATCCAAGGAATGATGGATCACTCTGGCATTGGGGTCCATGTATTATTCCTTGCCATATTCATTCTCTTCGCATTTCTTGCTTTTCGATACGCCCGGCAGTGCTTTGTGTTTGCAGGACAACTGCCGCAGCCGAAAATGTACGCAAAGATCATCTGGAGAGTGATAAGTGTTGGTGCGATGGCTTTTGGATTGGTGTGGGTTGGATGGGCGATTTACACCCTAACGCGTTGGCGTGGGCACGTACTCTGATTCACCACCGCCCCACCGATCCGGTCTATCGAATGCTGCCGCTCATCAACCAGCCCTCTATCTCGTCGTATAAACGAGGTAGCCCATAAGAGAAGTGGCCTCGCTTTTTTGAACGGCGAGCTGGCCTCGCTTAAGTGATAAATCTGCAAGTTACGCCGCCTCCGCGGCGGGTGCGCTGAAGTATACCATGTCGGGAGTGCGGCGGCCCAGCGCTG
>Ga0207416_1000276_pt1 | contig 92467 bp, 97 predicted proteins | sample PaiPotPPM11metaG_FD_184107 | JGI IMG/M metagenome (GOLD analysis project Ga0207416, IMG submission 184107) | Iron sulfur acid spring bacterial and archeal communities from Banff, Canada, to study Microbial Dark Matter (Phase II) - Paint Pots PPM... ... | reverse complement strand
ATCTCCTTGGCATACTCATGGCAAGCTTTTGGTCCCATGAGCGCTCTTTCGGCGCCTCCAGGCCCCGGTAAGATCTTTCGTGGCGCGACGAAGGTCTGTTCGGTAAGATCTTTCGTGGCGCGACACGTGCGGTTGACAGTGCCGTGCGTGCATGCTATCGTAAGAAAACTTTTGCGGAAAGGAGCGACGGCGTGAATCATTTGACGCGAACGGATATCCCCAATCGAATGCTGCTTGCGGCACGCGGCTTGATTCGCGTCGTCTTCAGCGGCCTGACCACGCGTAGGGTTCTTACGAGGTTGAGCACGGCGTAACAGTCGAGCGGCAAATCTCAAAGGCCCCCGCGCAGAAGCCCGGGGGTTTTTTTCTTGCACATCATTTGCTAGGAGGCGTTATGGATCAGTGGATGATTTTCGAAATCCATCGGCGCCGCGAAGATCTGCACGCGCTGGCGCAGCGCATCCGCGCGATCCGGGAGATCGAGGGCGGACGAAGTAGCAGGCTTCGCGGCCGTTTGGCGGACGGCGCTGACTCGCTCAGCGGCGCTCTGGCGAGTTTCGCGCGCGCAATGCGCGAGAACGCGTCATAAGTCTTCGACGCGCGGTGGCGCTGCAGCCCACAGCGCGTCGAACCGTTTGAGCGCCCTGCTTGCGCCGGAACTATCTCCGAGACGCTGCAGCGAAAGCGCCATGCCGTACAGCGCGCGGGGATCGTTCGGGTATGCGGAGAGAACCGCGGCAAAGGTCTCACGCGCCTTTTGAAAGTTGGCGGCACGGTAGTACAGCGCGCCGAGCGATTCGCCGGCCGGAAAGAGCGGTACCGTTTCGGCGCCGTCGGCGTTGCCTTGATACTCGCCGGCACGACGAAGCGCCGCGGCCGATTGTGCGGCGTCACCCTGACGCTCCGCGATTTCGGCCGCAAGCAATTCGCGGAAGTCCGTCGCTGCGGCCGCTTTCGAAATGAGCGCGGCCTGTGCGCGCGCGGCCGGAAGATTGCCGGCATGTGCGTAAGCCAATCCTAAGGCGAAGGGCTTGTAAAGGTCCCGCTGTGAAGCGGCTGCCAGGATCGCTTGCCAATCGCCAAACCGTGCCAGCGTCGTGAGCCTGACCGAGGTTGCGGTCTCAGTGCCGAATCGCGCCGCCCACTTCTGGGCGAGGCCTCCGTCGCCGAGCATCATCGCCGCGTTCCAACCGACGTACGCGTCGTGTGCTGCATACTTGGTGTGCTCCATTCCGTAGGCGCGTTCGCTCGACGCAATCGCTTTGCCGTACTCACCTATCTCCATATAGGTGTGCGCGGGTATGTGCGCCAGATGTTCTGCCTGCGGCGGCAGCTGCATGGACTCAAGCCGATCCGCGCACGCGCGGGCGGGCGTGCGGTCCGCGGCATAGTCGTACGCGTGAATGCAAAGGTGGTTCGCCATGAGATGTTGCGGATCGCGGCTGAGCACCATACGGATCAGCCGGACGATCGTCGTCGTATCGGCGCTCGCCGGCGTCCCGTCGGTCTTCCAGAGATCCGAGATCGTGTGCGCTTCGAGGAGCGCTTCCACGTAGAGCATCGCCGCATCATCGTCGTTTGGATACGCAGAAACGACAGCTGCCATCGAGGAACGATACCGCCGTTCGTCGCCGGCTCTTTCTGCCCACGTTCCGGCATAACGCTGCGCCACTGCATCGATCAGCGCCCGTTCTTGCGAGGAGGCGTAACGCTCGAGTGAGACTGCTTGAAGCGCAGCGGCCTGCGCACGATCGAAACGCACGGTATTGAGCTCGGTATTGAGATCGCTGCCGTCGGCCAGCGCCTCGCCCCAGGCCGCGATTGCGAGATGCGGATCCGCGACGCGCGCCGCTTGGAAATCGGACCGCGCAGCTTCCTGATTGTAGCTGTAAAGCATGGTCAGGCCCGCATCGAACAATGCTTGCGCACGAGCGCTCGAGGTCGAAACCGGATGATGCGCCGAACCGACGGCTAGCGCGCCGGCAAGGACAACGGCGATCACGCCGCTTTCTTCTTCCGTCCTTTCAGGCTTTGCTGCAGCCGGCGCATGGTGCGCTGACCGTCGCTCTCAGCCGTCCGGTCTTCAAGGAGCGCAAGCACGAAGAGCTCTTCGAGAAGAAGGCCTTCGGTGTGTCGCGCTTCGCGTTGGAAGTCGAGGCGGCCGTCTTCCAGATACGCTTCGAGCACCTCGGGATGCACGTAGCACTTGCGGCAGATCGCCGGCGTGTTTCCCAAACGCTCGGCAACATCTTTGATGACGGCGCCAACGCGACTTTTGCGATCGCTCTGCGACTCGGAACTCTGCTCTTGCGAGAGCAGTATGGCGCACGTCACTGTACCGAGCCATGTGCGAAAGTCCTTGGCGGAAAAATCTTCTTCGGCGATCGATCGAATGTATTCGTTGACGTCGCTCGAGTCGATGCCATGCGTTTTGCCTTCGTCGTCAGCGTATTCGAATAGCTGTTGTCCCGGAAGTTCCTGACACCGGCGAATGATGCGTGCCAGACGGCGGTCCCGCAGATCGATCGCGTGCCGGACGCCGCTCTTGCCGCGGAAGGAGAAGCGAACGCGCTGACCCTCCACGCTCGCGTGGCGGTTCTTGAGCGTCGTCAGGCCAAACGATTTGTTTTCTTTCGCGTACTCGTCGTTGCCGACACGAATGGCGGTCGTTTCGAGCAACTGCACGACGGTCGCCAGCACTTTCTCGCGCGGCAAGCCTTCGAGTGTGAGGTCCGCTTCGACGCGCGCACGAATCTTCGGCAGCGCACGCGCGAAGGCGACCATGCGCTCGTACTTCGTTTCATCGCGCACCTCGCGCCAACGCTTGTGGTACCGGTATTGTTTGCGTCCGCGGGCATCGCGCGCCGTTGCCTGAAGATGGCCGTTTGCCAACGGGCAAATCCAAACGTCGCGGTAGGCCGGCGGTACGGCGATCGCCTTGATTCGGGCGAGCTCGCTCTCGTCGGTGATTTCTACGCCGTCCACTCCGATGTACGAGAAGTGCTTTGATCCCGGCTCACGACGTATCCCCGGCATCTGATCGGTGACGTAGCGCAGTCCTGCGGCGCGAGCGGCCGCTACGGGATCGCCGCGGTCTTCGATCTTGTTTTTCATGCCGCCGTACCATCGTAACGCAGACTATGGCCCTCCCGGCGCACCCCGGCCGTCAAAACGTGCGGCTGCAGCTGCCCCTTGGCCATGATATGACGCACATCCACGCCGTGAAGCAAAGCCGCCGCGTCGGAAATCAAGCGTCGGTGACACTTCCACCATAATGTTTCGGAGCACATGATGGCGGTCCGTCCGTTCAGCAATGCTCCAACAAGACGTTCAAGCGCGGACGAAAAGCGCTCGGTTTCCATGTAATCGGCGTAACCGCGAAACGCCGGATGCCGCAGTCCGGTATGGTGCGACGTCGGCAGCGCGGTGCGAAAGCCACCAAGATCGCGTTCCCAGAGGTACTGCGCGCCGCCTTCATCGGGGATCCAGCGCTGCATCGCTTCACCGGACGACCATGGGTGCGTGCGGCTTTTCGGAACGCTTCGCACATCCACGACACGCGCAAGCCGCGCACGCCGCACGAGCGCAACCAACGCGGCCTGGTCGAGGGTTCCATGGCCGAAGGTCAGGAGCTCCACGTCAACTGTATATCCGAAGGCGAGCAGTTTCAGTCATCGAACTTCTCGTCGCGCGGGCGCGTAGCTCAGTGGGAGAGCATCCGCTTCACACGCGGGGGGTCGTTGGTTCAATCCCAACCGTGCCCAAGTGAAGGTTCGGGGCCGGCGCACTGCCAATAGTCGGCGGTCCTGCAACCGGCGATGGCGCTGTAGCTCAGTTGGTTAGAGCGCCGCCCTGTCACGGCGGAGGTCGAGGGTTCGAGCCCCTTCAGCGTCGCCAGAGTTTGCAAAGAAGCTCCGGTCTTTGGATCGGGGCTTTTCCGTTCGGGTTAAGGCGTTTGCTCGGGCTGAGGATTGAAAGCGCCCATTTTGGCAAGCAACTCTGCGCTGGGCAACGCACCGGCTTCGCTCTGCTCGTTTGCCTTTACGATAACCACGAATTGCATGTTGGGCGACTTCTCATTTTTTTATAAACGCAACCGGCGGTACTCGAGGAACGGTCCTGTAACTCAAACGGAGCGAGGAATCCTGCGATGAGCAGTTGATTCCCGGCTTTCGCTGCGACTTCTTCGACCCGTTCGGCAACCGCGTGCAAGTCGTCGATCTGCATGATGAATCGCTGGTGTGGCTGCTGCCCTATCAGGAGGTGCAGAAGGCCGGCATCGTCTTTACCGGTGGCTAATGCGGCTGTGTGGCGTCCCACTGCATTGCTGCAATTATTTGGGCGTGCGCCTGCTGCAGCAGATCGATGGCCGCCTCCCGATGGCCGCCGAAGTCGAACTGATCGCGCTGCAGTTGATCGATGGCGACTTCGATATGGCGCCGCACGGCGTTCAGGTTTCGGGCGCTGCCGCGCTCGCCGCGCAGCTCCCAGCGCGCCCCAGGCGGGTCAAAAGGCTTCGCGTGGGCGCCTGAAGTGTAGATCGCGCCCGCACCAAACATCGTCGCGGAGAGAGCGACGGCGGCAGTTGCGGTCTTCCAGTTTTTCAGCATGCAGAGCTCCTTTGTGCGCAAAGTAGAGGAATATAGGACCAACGCGGTTCGAAAACGGGAAGTTCCGGGTTCTCACGCCGGCCCATCGTCACGCCTAAGGAGAAGAAGGCCGCTCGAATGAGCGGCCTTCTTGTAGCGGTCAACCTTCGCGCGAGATTCGCATTCCCGCTGCTCAGTCCGTAATCGTGATGCCGCTGGTCGTTTGTCCTGCGGTAACGGTTACGGCGGTGGGGTCTGTAACTGGAGCAGTACCGTCGGCTCCCGATGCGGTTTCCGGGGCTCCTGCCTGATTCGTCCACCGGTTATTAACCACCAGCGTGTAGGTACCGGCTGGGAGCGCATTGATCAGGAAATTTCCGTTCGCGTCGGTTACGCCGGCATTGATGACTGAACCGCCCTGTTCGGCAACGACTTCAGCATTGCTGACAGCTCCGCCGGCCTTGTTGACGACCGTACCCGATATCGATCCGGCGATATTTTGCGCCGTTGCGACCAGGACGGGTTTCATGAGCCACATGCCGGTCTTACCTGCCTGCACGATTGATTCTGCGGCGTTGAAGTCGATCAAGAAAGCATACAGCTGACCGGCTTGCGCGGTAAGGTCGACGTTGACTTTAATCCCCGAGGTGCCTGGGCCGTCACCATTATCGACACTGGTCTTACCGCCGAAACCGTGGGGACCAGTAGCGCTCGGAATCTTGAGCTGATATGTCGTGCCGTTTACGACGACCGTCGTATTGGATGGGTTCGAGGTATCGAGCACGAGGCGCAGCTGCTGGTAGTTTCCCGGCGGAATTTGACCGGATCCAAGTTGCAGCAACGTGGTAGCAAAGTTCAATAGATTGATCTTCAGCGGCGGCGAGAACGTCGTAATCGTTTGAACGCCGCCGGTACCGACCACTTCGAATTTCTTGATCGCAATGTTCACTGCCGTGACGATGCCGCCGCTCGTGCGAAATGGCGAGTCCATGAGCGAAGCACTCAGTGTTGCGTTGCCGCCGCCTGTGGGCATGGAACCGCTGCCGCCGCCCCCACCAGCGCACGCGCTTAAGGCGAGCGAGGAAGCAAGTGCCAAGCTGGTTATGCGAATCAGAAGCGTGTGCGGACCTCCACGCAAATAGCGCTAATGTCCGTAGAACGAACCGGCGCACTGTCTGGTTCCCCTTTTAGGTCGTCCCAAGTGATCGATTTAGTGGGGGTGCGTTGCGTCCCACTCGATCGCGGCGATGATCTGGATGCGAGCCTGTTGCATGAGATCGATTGCCTGTTGGCGATGACCGCCGTAGTCGCGCTGGTCGCGCTGCAGTTGGTCGATAGCTATTTCCACGCGGCGCCGGCGGCAGCACCTGGGCGTGAGCGCTTGACGTGTAGATTGCGCCTGCGCCGAACGTCGACGCCCACGATAAGAGCTGAACTGCGTATCGCGGGCGTCGGCTTTGTGGTAGACTGCTGTAGCGATGTCTGCAGACGATCCGCGCGACTTCGGCGCCGCCGTGCAAAACGGCGACGAAGAAGAGTTCCGGATCAAACATGACGACGATGAAGAAGACGAAATTTTCGGCTTCGGAACCTCGCATTGGACGAGCGACGAAGAGTCACACGCGGCTGACTAGAACAACTGTGCGCCGTTAGGGACGTTGCAATCCGGTGCGACCAAGATGACCGCTCCCAACGAATCCGGCACTCCTACCACGAGCACTTCGCTCGTGAAGCCCGCTATGCGCTTCGGCGGGAAATTGACGACGGCTAAAATGTGTCTTCCTACTTAAGTCTCGCGTCGTGTAGCGCTCCTGGTCTCGGCCCCGAATCGGGAGCCAGGGGTAACAGTGGATTTCCGCCCAACCGGGCTACGAAGGAGATCCACGCATGCGCAAGAGTCGCTTCAGCGACGCTCAGATCGTCGGTATCATCCGCGAGTACGATGCGGGCGCCTCTCCGGCTGAGCTGGCTCGTCGGCACGGCCTTCACGCCAATACGATCCGCCTTTGGAGGGCCAAGTACGGCGGCATGGAGGTGAGCGACGTCGCGCGGCTCAAGCAGCTCGAAGCCGAGAACACGCAGATGCATCGCATCATTGCACGGCTGACACTCAAGGTCGACGCGATGGAGGACCTCATCCGAAAAAACGGATGGGGCCTTCACAGCGGCAAGAAGCGGTGAAGGCGTTACACCGATCGGGACTGAGCCAGCGAGAGGCCTGCAAGATCATCCGCGCGCGCCGGCGATCGCCGCAAGCGCAACCCAGCGCGAAGACGCGGGAAGATGCGCGAATCGTCGCCCGCCTTACTGAACTCGCGCAGCGGTGGCCGCGGCGCGGCTGCCGGCGGTTGTACGATCGCTACGAGCGTGAAGCGCGGGACGGAGACGCCTATATGAACTACAAGCGTTTTCGCCGGCTCTACCGGCTTGGAAACCTGCAACTCCATCGTCGCCGCCGTCGCTCGCGAGCGAAGTATGTTCGGGGCTTACCGCTGCGCCGTGCGACTGCACCCAATGAGATCTGGACGATGGATTTTCTCTCAGATCGGCTTCTTTACGGCCGGCGGTTCCGGGTGCACACGCTACTGGACGAGTGCAGCCGCTATGGGTTCTCCGTCTTCGGCGCGTTTTCGATTCCAAGCATCACCGTCGTCGCCAAACTCGAGGAGATAGCACGCGAGCATGGCTATCCGAACTGCCTGCGCGTGGATAACGGGCCAGAACACATCGCCACGACCCTAGAGCGTTGGGCCGACGAGCACCGCGTGGCGTTGCTGTTCATCGAGCCAGGAAAGCCGATGCAAAATGCCTTCATCGAGTCGTTTAACGCACGCGTTCGCGATGAACTCTTAAACCCGAATCGCTTCCAAACGATCTTTGGGTTCAACGACGCTGCCGAAGCGTGGCGCGTCGAGTACAACGCCGAGCATCCACATAGCGCCCTCGGCGGGAAAACGCCCGAGGAGTTCCTAGCACTCTACGAAACTACCGCAACTCCACAGTTATCGTTGGCATCATGACGGGACCCAGACCACTCCACAATCTGCGCGCTGGAACGCTTTATCCGGATTTTCGGTCCGAAATCTATTGTCAACGTGTACGCGGGAACGCGAGCCCGCTGAAACTCTTCCGCGGCAACGATCGTTCGCGTGCGGATGTGGAGCGCAGCAAACGCGTCAAGCGGGGGAACGGCGTTGCTCACGCCGAACCCAGGTCCGCCGCCGCGCCAAGGTAGCTCAGTTGGTAGAGCACGTGACTGAAAATTACGGTGTCGCCGGTTCGATTCCGGCCCTTGGCACCATGTGAAACGCCCGTCCTATAAGGAAAACGGGCGTTCTTTTTCTGATTGAGAGGTCTTTTTCTTAGGCCGTATAGCAATTCGCTAGTTTCGTCTCACGGAGCGGTGGCCGTCGGCCGAATCTCTGCTATGGGCTGTGAGCCGCGTCCTGTGGTCGCGACGGTTGCACGGCCAAGCATCGACTGCACGATCTTGGGGTGCTTGAAACGCCGCGCATGGCGAGCAACTCAGGCGCGAGATGGCGGATTAAAGGGCGCAGCGTGCGCTCGATATTCTTGGTGCGGTTGCTTGTGCGCCGTGGTTGTACGATGGTGTCTTCCTCTATCGATGTGAGTGCGGCGGTGTCTTCGCGGATAGCAAGGAGTCAAGACGAAGGGAGCGTGCGTCCAAGACCGAACGCCGGGTTGCCGACCCCGCATGCTTCGTATCTCATTCTTAGGTCAGCCGCGTTTTCGCATCAACGATGCTCCATTTAAGTTTGCGGCACCCCCCAAAACGCTACCATTGCTGGCCTACTTGTTGTTTAATCGCGGTGCAGCTCTACGTCGCGATTCGCTTGCATTCACATTGTGGCCCGATGACCGCGAAGAGGACGCGCGAACGGATTTGCGCAGACACCTCAACTACTTGAAGAATGCCTTGCCCGAGACGCACGCGGATTTTCCGTGGTTCGTCGCGGATGCCGATACTGTGCAATGGAACGCTCGGACGCCTTATTTGTTCGACGTGGATGAGTTCGAACGATTGGCCGCAGCAGCTAACACCCGCCTTGCTGCGATTGAGCTATATGCAGGTGATCTTCTCGAGAGTCTTTACGAGGAGTGGCTCTTCCCGCAGCGCGAACGCCTGCGCACACTGTACCTGAGCTGCTTGAACGATCTGCTACTCGAGAGCCGCAGCCGCCGCAATTTCGCCGAAGCGATCGTGTATGCGCAGCGGATCATGGCCGCGGAACCATGGCGCGAAAACACGTTTCGCCAATTAGTAACTGCCCGTTACGAAGCCGGAGATCGTGCCGGAGCGTTGCGCGAATACAACGATTTCGAACGGCGGTTGCGCGATGAGATGGGCGTTGAACCCATGCCCGAAACGCTCGCGTTACGCAATTTGATCGTCCGCAATGCGGCGCTTCCCGAAAGCCGGCTCACCGGCGCAGCCGCGGCCGAACCCCTTAAGCCGTCCGCATCTCCTTTGTTGCCGTTTGTAGGGCGCGATGCGGAGCTCGAACAGCTGAGCGCCATATGGAACAGAGCGGCGCGCGGCCACGGCGCGGCCCTCCTGTTGGGCGGAGAGGCCGGGATCGGAAAATCCAGACTCGCCTCCGAGTTGGCGCTGCGTGCGGGCGCCCAGGGTGGACGCGTTCTCGTGGGCGCCACCTCCTCTCCCGAAAGCGTCCCCTACGAACCAATCGCGCAATCCTTTCGGTTTGCTTCTCCGCCGTTCTCCTCATTGGACGTTGCGCCGACGTGGCTGGCAGCTATTGCGCAAATGATTCCCGAGCTGCGCGATCGCCGCAGCGATTTGCCGGCGCTGGCTTCCATGGATCCGCTGCGCGAACGCACGCGTCTGTTCGACGCCATGGTGGCTTGTTTGAGCTCTTTTGCAAAGCAACGTCCCACCCTGCTCATTCTCGAAGACCTACATTGGGCTAGCGCAGCGACTATTGCTGCATTCGAATACTTAGCGCGGCGCGCGAGGTCACTCAGCGTCTTGCTCCTGGCAACCTATCGGAGGGAAGAAACGCCCTTGGGACATCCGCTTCGAGATGCACGGCGCGCCCTCCAACGTGAAGATCTCATCAGCCACATCGGGTTGGCCGGTTTAGGCGAAGAGTCAGTCCACGGTTTGTTGGAGTATGTTCCTCAATTCGTTGGCCGAACCGACACCGCTGCCCGAGTCGCGCTCGAACGCAGCCAGGGCAACCCGCTCTTTCTTGGTGAGATCATCCGGGATTCGATCGAATCGGGGATGCCCGTTGCCGATGCCGTCCCGCGCGAATTAAAGCCGATGATTGGCGCGCGCGTGGCACGCCTTTCGGAATCAGCTCAATTCCTATCCAAGGTTGCGGCTGTCGTAGGCACGCTATTCGACGTCGACATCCTAAGCGAAGTGATCGGTTGGCCCGAACATGAGGTTCTCGATGTTTTGGAGGAGTTGGTTAGACATCACGTGGTCCGTGAAACCGGAAGGCAAACAACCTTCGGCTACGCGTTTTCTCATCATCTCGTGCAGCTCGCTGTCTATGAAGAAGTCGATGCTCGCGGCCGGCTGCGCTGGCACCGCCGCACAGCCCACGCGATGGAGCGGATTCACGCCGCACGTTTGGACGACATTGCTGCCGTGCTGGCGCGGCATCTGGATCTCGCCGACGAACCGCAGCGCGCGTGCCGTTACTATCTTCAAGGCGCCCGCAAGGCGCTTGCGTTATACGCCAATCAGCGAGCGCTCGAGCTTGCGCTGCGGGGACTGGAATTAGCGACCGCGCGCGAGGACCGGTTTGCGCTGTTTGCGCTCTGCGAATCCGTGCACAACCTTCGAGGGGATCGCGAGGAACAGGCTATTGCCCTAGAAGAGCTGGAGCAGATCGCCGGCGATGGCCACAGTGCGAAGGCGTGCGACTGCGCGAACCGCCGCGTCGCTTTCCATCGCGCGCTCGGAGAACGCGAGCAAGAATCAAAGTGGACAGAAGTGCTGGCTGCGCGTGCGAAGGCAAGCGGCGATATCCAATGGATGGCGCGGGCCTTGCACGCCCGCGCAACCTACGAGATTAACATCGGAAAACTCACGCAAGCGCGTGAGTCCATCGACGCGGCAATCCAGCGGTACACGGCGGCCGGTGATATTCGAGGGGAAGCCGAGTGCCTATGTTTGCTAGCCTACGTTGATGTCTTCTGTTCGAAGTCCGAGGAATCGGACATGGCGTTCGCTCGAGCCCAGGCCGCGGCGGAGTCCAGTGGAAATCAGGCTCTTCTCGCGCAAACCTATCTTACAGCGTCGACATCGGCAAACATGCTGATGGACTACGCTCGGTGCAAGCAGTTAGCCGAACGCGCGCTTGAGCTGTACGTTGCGATCGGCGACCGCGAAGGCGAAGCCGATTCTTGTGCGCGTTTGGGCGTGGTCGCCGGGCGAAACTTCGATATCGCCGCCTCGCGCGATTGGTTCGCAAGGGCGCGAGAACTATACGACGCGTTTGCCAAGAAGCAAGGCCAGGGGGCTGTTGCGCTCAACTCCGGGTTGATGGAGATGATGGCAGGCCGCATCGATCGTACGCGCGACTTGTGCGTTTCCGCGGAACGAATATTTTCGGAACTCGGCGACATGCGCGGCGTCGCGGTTAGTTCAATCAACCTTGCGATGCTGCACTACTACCAAGGCGAGCATGTAAGCGCAAAAGAGCATGCGGAGAGCGGACTGAGGTTAGCGCGTGAACTCGGCAGTGAGCCGCTCGAGGCGGCCGCACTCGCGAACCTGGGAGCGGCCGAGCGTGAACTCGGCGAGTTTTCGGCGTCGTGCGAGCACGTCACGGCCTCCAGAGCTTTACATGAAAAATTCGGAATGGTCGCCGATGCGGCGCTCGACTTGGCCGAACTCGTTCTCACGCACATCCGAATGGATAACAAGACCGAAGCGTTGCGCGCGGCCGACGAATTGATGGCGCTCGATCCGGCAGGATATGCCACCGCGTGGGCGCCGCAAACGGTGCCCCTCGCCGCGGCGCAAGCCTATCGCGTGCTACGCCGCAAGAAACGCGCGCAGGAGGCGTTGCACTTGGCGCAGCGGCTGTTTGAAGAGCGTTTGACGACCCTCGCCGATCCTGAAGGACGGGCGCTCTATGAAAATATTCCCTTCAACCGCGAACTGCGCAACCGCACCGGGGGTTTCGACGCCGGCTAGACGGCAAGTCCTTATGATGGCGGCAAGCATCATGAAGCAGAGCACGGCGCCCTCGTCCAGACGGCCGGAACACCTATTTATAGTACGGTTGTGGTGCGAGGAGGCGCCAGATTCAAACGGTCCCTGGCGCGGCTCGGCCGCTCACGTCGGCTCGGGACAGAAGTTCTATTTCGCAAATCTCGGCGGCCTCACGGAATTCATCATGCTTCGGTTGGACAGCGTGGCGGAAAAAAACGATGAAGGCATCTAAAAACGGGCGGCAGCGGAAAGCCGATCCAACTGCACCAAGGCGTTACACGCAACTGGAGGTTCCTATGCGATTTTTATTCACGCGTTCCGATCGGTATTTTTGGCGTTTTCATTTGAGTGCACTTGGGTGTTCGGGCAGTTCACTCTCGCAGCCGCCCGGCGATCTTCCCGCGGCTGTGGCGGCCCGGCAGAGTGGCCTTGGCGCGTGGCAGGCCGCTGCGCCTTCCTCGCGCGACGCCCGCCGCTTCGGCGGCCGAGGTAAGCGGTTTAGCAATTACATGGTCACGCTTTTTGGCTTTCGCCAGACATGGAGCTTCCTATGAGACTACATACACTTGGAATGTTGGGCGGTCTGTGTCTGTGCGGCACGTTCGTCGTTGCCTGTTCGCCGGGCGGAGGCGCGAGCGCACCCCAGCTCGGCGGCGCCTCAGCTGTCGGCGCACCGGGAGCGGTTCCGTTGGCGGGACACACAATGCGCGGTGTCGGGAGAGCCGGAGCCCGCGTCACAAGAAACGTCCTGACCTGCAGCGGTTCAGGTTCGTTTTCGTTCGTCGGCGGTCAGGATGCAAATGTCGCAGCCGGGACGGATACCGGGGTGCTGAGCGGGGGGCAGAACCAAGCGTGTGATCAGTCCTCGGCGATCGGGGCAGGCGGGGCTAACGCCATTTCAAGCGGTGCAAACTCCGCATACGAATCGTTTATCGCCGCCGGTTTCGAAAACATCGAAACCGGAAACGCAGCCGATTCCTTCATCGGGGCCGGCGGTCAGAACAGCATAATGGGCTTCGGCTACAATTCATTCATAGGGTCCGGTGTAACAAACGTTATTACCGGAAGCTCCGAAGATTCCGCCATCGCAGCGGGCCAAAACAACACCATTAATGTAGCTGCTCAATGGGGATTCATCGGTGCTGGAATACACAACACCGTTTCAGGTCAACAGGGTTTCATCGGGGGAGGCGCTTACAATGCGACCTCCAGCCCCATCGCCGTCATCGTTGATGGTTCCTATAACATCGTCAGTGGGGAGTACGGCTTTATTGGCAACGGCTACAAAAATAACGTCTCTGGGTACTTTGGCGTTATCGGCGGGGGCGATGGCAACAAGGTGCAGGCTAGTAATGCCACCGTCGCGGGCGGCATCTCCAATCAAGCTCTGGGGCTGGACGCAAGCGTTCCCGGCGGCGACGGCAACATCGCCAGCGGTGCGGTGAGCTTTGCGGCGGGTACGGCCTCCTTCGCGGCGCACAGCGGCGCGTTCGTGTGGAGCGATAATGCGAGCGGCGCATACCAACTAAAATCCAGCGGGGCCAATCAGTTCCTGGCGCGCGCCTCGGGGGGCGTCGTATTCTATACGAATCCTACGCTAACCACCGGCGCGATACTCCACGCCGGTTCGGGCACTTGGGCGAGCGCGAGCGATCGCGCACTCAAGACGAACGTCGAACCGATCGATGACACGGCAATTCTCGATCGAGTTGCCGCCATGCCGATCAGCAAGTGGAGTTACATCTCCGAACACGGCGTGCGGCACGTTGGTCCGATGGCGCAGGACTTCTACGCTGCCTTCGGCGTCGGCGCAGATAATAAACACATCACTTCGATCGATGAGGACGGCGTCGCGCTGGCCGCGATCAAAGCGCTGCATCGAGAGAACGCAGAACTGCGGGTTCAACTTGCCTCTGCAAAGACGCAAGCGGTGCGCAAGGATGCGGCGATGCAGCGGGAGATCCAGCAGCTCGCGGCGACGCTTAAAACGATGCGGCCGAGGTAAGCGGTTTAGAAATCACATGGTCACGCTTTTTGGCATTCGCCAGAAATGGAGCTTCCTATGAGACTACATATACTTGGGATGTTGGGCGGTCTGTGTCTGTTCGGCACGCTTATCGTTGCCTGTTCGCCGGGCGGAGCCTCAAGTGCGCCAGCCGTCGAGGGTGCGCAAGCGTCAGCCGGCGGGCAGGGGGCGGTCCCGTTGGGGGCGCACGCCGCGCGAACCGTCGGTAGAGCTGGGACCCAGGTCAGAAGCAATGTGGCGACTTGCAGCGGCTCAGGTCAGTTTTCGTTCGTCGGCGGTACCAACGGCAACGTTGCGGGCGGAGCGAACTCCGGCGTATTGAGCGGCTACGGCAACGAAGCGTGTGATGATGCAGCCGGCATCGGAACGGGAGCTTACAACAGCGTCTCAGGCGGAAAGGCGAATTGGTCATTCATCGGTGCCGGTCTCTACAACGATATAAGCCAAACTCTTTCATTTATCGGTGGGGGATTCGAAAACACCGTTTCCGCTCAGATTGCCGTCATTGGCGGCGGCGCGAACAACACCATCTCGGTAGGTGGAAGTGAGTCGGTCATCGGCGGGGGCGATGGCAACAAGGTGCAGGCTGGTAATGCCACCGTCGCGGGCGGCATTTCCAATCAAGCTCTGGGGCTGGACGCAAGCGTTCCCGGCGGCGACGGCAACATCGCCAGCGGTGCGGTGAGCTTTGCGGCGGGTACGGCCTCCTTCGCGGCGCACAGCGGCGCGTTCGTGTGGAGCGATAATGCGAGCGGCGCATACCAACTAAAATCCAGCGGGGCCAATCAGTTCCTGGCGCGCGCCTCGGGGGGCGTCGTATTCTATACGAATCCTACGCTAACCACCGGCGCGATACTCCACGCCGGTTCGGGCACTTGGGCGAGCGCGAGCGATCGCGCACTCAAGACGAACGTCGAACCGATCGATGACACGGCAATTCTCGATCGAGTTGCCGCCATGCCGATCAGCAAGTGGAGTTACATCTCCGAACACGGCGTGCGGCACGTTGGTCCGATGGCGCAGGACTTCTACGCTGCCTTCGGCGTCGGCGCAGATAATAAACACATCACTTCGATCGATGAGGACGGCGTTGCGCTGGCCGCGATCAAAGCGCTCCATAGAGAAACCGTGAGTCTCAAGAGTCAACTCGAGCGCAAAGACGCCGTATTGCATTCGCTAGGAGTGCGGGTGTCAGCAGACGAGATGCGGTTGGCGCGGCTGGAGGCTAGGATGTCGGCTCCGCGCTAAGCTCGTTGTGACGGTCGTTGGAAAGCCACGACAGAATTGAAAATTACGGTGTCGCCGGTTCGATTCCGGCCCTTGGCACCATGTGAAACGAAGCGAGCTACACCTCTTGAGGGCGTGGAGCTCGCTTCTTAACGATCGTCGGCAAATAAAGACTTAGTAAGACCGAGTCGAGCGCTTGTGATGCCGGGTCGACATGGTGCCGCCTCCAGCGGGGTGGTCGCCCTCAGCGCGCGCGGCGCTCGGACAAAGGTACTTGCCGCTCCTGGTGCGTCCGTATGCGCGATCGCCCGGCATGTGATAGACGTGCGTGCGCGTGTTCACCCACACGGGTTGAACGGCGCCACAGTTGATGTTGGGCGGTGCGGCTTGCGATCGCATCGCGGTTCCGGTGGTCGTTGTATTGGAAGTGGTTTTTTGGCCGCCGCCGCAGCCAGCCATGATCAGGATTGTTGCGACGGAAAAGAGCTTCGAAGCGGTGCTTGCCTTAGCCATGTTTCTCTCCTGTGGCAGCCGTGCATGGCCGCCTGACGGTGCCGCTTTGGATGCGGCGGCGGCCAATCCTCGCGTTTATGCCGGCACCAGGCAGGCAAAGAGCCGGGTATGGCGAGCGATGCGAAGTCCAAGCCTTCGATAAGCCAAAAGATCGCCGCTGAACTCGTCGGCACGTTTTTCGCCACGCTCGTCCCAACGGTCATCGACATCATCTATTACTCCGGAGGTTCCGTCGACTATGTTTCGCGCTGGCTGGCGCGCGGCTTCATCGCGAGCGCCATGATCTATGCCTTCTCCGAAGTTTCGGGCGCGCACATCGATCCGGCAGTTTCATTCGGTTTCGCTCTGCGCCGCGCGATGGCGTGGCAACTGCTCGCAGTGTATTGGATTGCGCAAATGATCGGCGCGTTCGCTGCGGCTGCGCTTGCCTATTCGATTTGGCCGAAAAATGTCGCGCTTGGCGCGAGCCACCCCGGCGTGCATTTCACGCAATTCGAGGCGTTCATCACGGAGATCGTGCTCACGTTCTTGCTGATGCTCGTCATCTTAGCGACGGCCGAACAGAAAGGAAGCGTAGGAAAGCAGGCGGCGTTAGCGGTGGGCATGACGGTGGCTCTGTGCGGCTTGTTCGCGGGTCCGATCAGCGGCGCCTCGATGAATCCGGCGCGTTCGATTGCGCCGCAAGTACTGGGCGGGGCTTACGACATCATTTGGATCTATCTCGCCGGACCGATGATCGGCGCAGCGCTGGCTGCGTTTGCATGCCGCTTGTTTTTCGGTGAACCCGGCGAGGGCGAACGTGAAGCGGCTAAAGGCAAGTAACTCAAGACGCTATGAGAAGAAGCCCGCCGAAATCTCGGCGAGCTTCTTCAAAAAGCAAGGCGGCTCTTTAGGTATGGTAGGGCTGCCGCCGAACGACGTTTAGCCTGACTCCAACGACGGAGCCTGCGGGGACGATAACGTCTTGGCGGTTATTCTTGGCGATCAAGAAACCGCCGACGGCGCCCAAGAAACCTATGCCGGACATGTGAAAGAGGACTTTTCCAATCATGTTGCCGACGAGCATGCCGGCCAAAGCTCCGCCGGCTTCCTTGAGGGCGTTATTCTTGGTGACCACTTTCATGCCCGTGACTTGTCCGGACACTGAATAGGTCGTGCCGTTCGAAAATCGCAAGCGCGTGAACGTGATGTCCAGCTGACCGGGCCGGCCTTGTCCTGCCTTCACCGCTCTGGTGACCGTTCCGTAGAGGCGCGCGCCCACGATGCTGCCGCTGCCGCTGGCAGAGGTCACGTTCGTCAGGACGACGGGCTCGCCGACGTAGGCGTTCTTGCTGTTGAGGTCGTTGGTGATCGTTCCATTGAGTTGCGTTCCCGGATACGGTGCCGCGAAGACGGCTTGCGTTCCGAGAAGCATTGCCATCGCGATTGCGAAGGCCGAAAGAGAAGTGCGCACGGTATTTCTCCTTAGAAGTGCTTGGCTGTTCTCCAGTCTTTGCGTTAACGCAAATCGTACCCTACGCGTTCCGCCAAGACTCCCTCTTCGGCGTCTTGGCGGTCCATGTTCGAAGCCTTCTCTTCCACGAGCCAGCGGTTTGCTGCGGCAATCTTTTCCGACGTCGTGCGCTGCAGCAGCCACCGGTAGATAGCGTCGTCCGAGTGGTGCGTTTTGAGCGCTTGGTTGAATTGGCGGGGCGTGATGCCCCAACGCTCCATCACCCCTTTGTCCATCGGACAGGGGTAGATGTAATCATAGATCGTTCCTGCGGCTGCCGCTCGCGCTTTGTCGATGGCGCGCGCTAGCCAAAGCGCCTCGCCGATCGGGTCACGGCCGCGTCGTGGAAATGTTCTGCCGTCACGAAAATCGGTCGCCATGCTCGATATAAACCGTGCTCGGGCACCGGAGGATGCAATGCGGCGCTTCCTTTAGAATCGCTACTGCATGCTGAGATCGGAAACGGCGAGCGAACCGCGGTGGCACGCGGCGCTCGCAACGGTGGCGGCCTTGCTGCTTTATGTGACGCTGCCGCCGAAGGTCATCGTGGGACCGTTTTGGCTCATGCCTTTGCTGGTGCTGCTTATTCTGGTGCCGCTCCTGATTTTGGCGCCGCGAAGGGATGAACTCGAGCACCCGTGGCAGCGGTTTGCCTCAGTCGCGTCCATCGCGGTCCTCAATCTCTTCAATCTTTGCACGATAGGGCTGTTCTTTTTTTATGAACTCTCGGGAGCGCATCGTCGCGAATTCAACGGGGGCGGCCTGTTGGAAATCGCCGTGCAGCTTTGGCTTACGAATATCATCGTTTTTGCTCTGTGGTTTTGGGAAGTGGACGGCGGGGGCCCTGGTGCGCGAACACAAACAGACTTCATGAGCAATCCGGAGCGCGCCGACTTTCTCTTTCCTCAAATGGCGCTAACGGGCGAAGTCAGCCGGCTGCTGCGGTGGAAGCCGCAATTCATCGATTACCTTTTTCTCGCGTTCACCAACGCGACGGCGTTTAGCCCGACCGATACGTTTGCGCTGAGTCCGATGGCAAAAGTTCTCATGATGGCGCAGGCGATCATCTCCCTGGTGACGGTGGCGATTGTCGTTGGGCGCGCCGTCAACATATTGAGTGGCTGATGGTTCTATGCATCACCACAGGCTACTGACGAATGAGATTGTGAAGCGTGCTGTAGACGTGCATGAACGGCTGCGGCTTAATCGACACGTCACCACGGAAAGGATAATCCAGTTCGGCCGTCAGCACGAAGATGGCAGTAACCACAGCCGTCAAAGCGATGACCATCACGTACTGAGCGCCCGGGCGATCGACGCGGAAATAGAAAGCAAGACCGATTGTAACCGCTCCTGCGAAAAGCATCGTTGCCCACAGCACCATCGGAATGCCGGTTTCATTCTCATAGATGCGTGTGCGCCGCGCGTCGAGCAAGCGATTCGCTAAGGTAAGCCCCTCTTGCTGCACGGCAGATTGCGCCGGGTTTCGAGGCATGAAGCGCGCAACGATGTTTTGAATTTCATAGGCGGTGCGATGGGCTGCGACGCTCTCGCCGCCGTGCGCCATCCGCGGCCACTCGTCCGATATGACTTGCGTGATGTACCGATCGACGGCCGCATGCAGCAGGAGGCGATCAGAGCGCGGAAAGGCGTCGCCGAGATGATGAAGGTCCGAAAGCGCGCTCGCCTCGGTCTGGACGTTTTGTCCCGCGACATCATACTCTTGCCAGACGCCGACGACCATGAAGGACATCATCACGGCCAACACCGTGCCTACGGTATTCAAAATCGGTCCCGCGACGTCGTTGTGGGTGATCAGTTCGTTGCGCGCGATCTTCGTACGCGTGATTGCGAGGGCACACGTCGCAAACGAGGACGCGAAAACGATCGCCAGAACCATAAAGAGCCACGCCGGCAAGACGTAGATCCACGTCACACGCGCGATTTTCGGCACCGCAACCAAGCTCTCCGTCGAACGGTTTGTAGGACGCGTCAAGAAGAGGGGAGAACCGAGGGCACGCCCTGATGAGCGGGTGTGATGTAATGGTAGCCTGCGACCTTCCCAAGGTTGACGCGCGGGTTCGATTCCCGCCACCCGCTGACGCACAGTGCGGCGACGTAGCCAAGTGGTAAGGCAGAGCTCTGCAAAAGCTCCATTCGGCAGTTCGAATCTGCCCGTCGCCTTTTTCCGTTTTAAAGGCGCTCCGCGCCAAGCCGAGCCTGTCCTGATCAATGTCGAAGGGCGCCCCCCATGGTTCTATGCATCACCATGACGGCGATGGGGCCCCCAGACCTCATGGGCCTAAAGGTTTCAACTAACATAGCCTGTCCTGAGCAGTGCCTCAGCACGTGTCGAAGGGCTCCCCGAGAGCGCCACCAATGCGCATAGCTGTTTTTGGTGCCGGAGCCATCGGCGGATTCATAGCAGCCGCGCTTGCGCGGTCCGGGATCGAGGTCGCAATCGTCGCGCGCGGCGCACACTTGCGAGCGATTCAGCGGCAGGGATTACGCGTTCGCAGCGAGCTGGGCGATTTCACGGTCAAACCTCAAGCTTCCGACGATTTGCGCCGCCTCGGCGACTTTTCATTCGTGCTGCTGACATTCAAAGCGCACGACTGGAGGAATGCGTTGCCGCAAATGGACTCCGCGATCGCTTCAGGCGCGGCTTTCGTTACATTGCAAAACGGGCTGCCGTTTTGGGCCATTGACGGGTGGCAACTCGAAACGGTCGATCCCGGCGGCTCAATTGCGGCGACCATCCCGCGCCGCAGCATCATCGGCGGCGTCGTTCATGCTTCAGGCAGCGTTGCTGAGCCAGGGCTGATCGTTCAGAGCGGCGGCAGAGTTTATCCGCTTGGCGAACTCGACGGCTCGGTTACGCCGCGATTGCGCGATCTTGCGAATGCCTTTCAGGAGGCCGGCCTCGAAGCTCCGATTGAACCGGACATCCGAAAGATCGTTTGGCGCAAGCTGCTCGGCAATCTGGCCTTCAATCCGATCAGCGCTTTGACAGGCGCAACGATGACCCAAATGCTGACGCGACCGCACCTGAGAGCGCTCGCCCTCTCAATCATGGAAGAAGGTCTTGCAGTCGCCAGAGCCGACGGTGTCGAGATCGGCGTCAGCCTGGACGAGCGCTTGCGCATGGCGGAACGCACGGGTGACGTCAAGACATCGATGCTGCAGGATCTGGAAAACGGCAGGCCGCTCGAGCTCGAACCAATCAACGGTGCCATCGTCGAACTGGCACGTCGTTTGAACGTCGCGGTCCCGCGAACCGAAACCGTGTACGCGTTGGCGAAGGCGCTCGATGGCAGCCGAAGCGCTCGATAAGCTCGCCGGCGTCGGCAAAGAAACGGCGGAGCGTTTTGCCGAACTGGGCATTTCCACGCCGCGCGACCTGCTCAACGATTTTCCGCACCGTTACGAAGATCTGACCGAAGCAACCCCTGCGAGCCGGCTCGGAGCGCACGCTGGAGCGGTGCAGCCTGAAGAGAACGCGATTGGCCGTATCGTTTCGCTGCGCGAGCGGCGCGTTCGCCGCCTGACGATCATCGAGGCAGTTCTGGAGGACGACAGCGGCTCTTTCGTTGCGAAATGGTTCGGCCGCGCTTATTTGTTCGGCGCGCTCAAGAAAGGCATGCGGCTCTTCGTTCGCGGCAGGACGCAACGGACGCTCACCGGCGCGATGATGAACGTGGCGATCCACAAAGTCTTGAGCGACAGTGAGCCGTACCGCGGCGAGATCGTTCCGGTCTATCCCGCCGCAAAAGCGATCACGTCGCGCAAGATACATCAAGTCGTGCGGCGCAACTTGCCGGCGTTATTGTCCCTTGCGGACGACGATCCGCTTCCTCCGGATCTTGCCCATGACAAAGGATTTGCAGCGCTTCGCGACTCCTATCGCGCGATTCACGCACCTAGGAACATTGAGGAAGCGGATCGAGCGCGCCGCAGATTCATCTTCACCGAGTTTCTTGCGCTTGCTCTCGCTGCGCAGATCAAGCGGCAAGCGCGTGAGTCCACGCACGACGCATACGTGCTGACCATGCCGTCCGATCTGCTTGATGAGTTTGCCGCCGAGCTTCCGTTTGAGCTGACCTGCGCGCAGCGGCGAGTCATCGGCGAGATTTGGTCCGACATGGCGCAGGACGCACCGATGAACCGGTTGCTGCAGGGAGATGTCGGCAGCGGTAAGACGCTCGTTGCCGCAGCCGCCATCGTGTTGGCAGCCAGGAACGGCGCACAAGCGGCGCTCATGGCGCCGACGGAGATCCTAGCGGCACAGCACGCAGCAAAGTTAGCGCCGCTCCTGCTGCCCTTTGGAATTGCGCTGGAAGCCGTTTTTGGAAGTCAGGGGCAAAAAGCCCGCGCCGGCGCCGTCGCGCGGCTTGCGAGCGGTGAAGCTGCGGTTGCGGTCGGCACGCACGCGCTGTTGACTGAAGGTGTCGACTTTTCTCGCTTGGGACTCGTCATCATCGATGAACAGCACCGTTTCGGTGTAGAGCAGCGCGCGCGGCTGCGTGCAAAGGGCCACGCGCCCCACACCTTGCACATGACTGCGACGCCCATTCCGCGTACGCTGGCGCAGTCCGTCTATGCTGACCTCGATCTTTCGACGATCGATGAAATGCCCGCCGGAAGAACGCCGATCGACACGTACGTTCTGCGACGGAGCCGGCTGCCCAAAGCGTATGAGTTCGTTCGTAAGAACGTCGCGCTGGGGCGCCAAGCCTACATCGTCGCACCCGCCATCGAGGAGGACGAAGCGGAGAGAACACTCACCGGCGCACTCGCGGAAGCGGAACGCCTGCGCAGCGGCACCTTTCCCGATTTACGCGTCGGCCTTTTGCACGGGCGCCTCTCGCCACGTGAAAAAGAAAGCGTCATGCACGCATTTGCACGCAATGAAATCTCGGTGCTCGTTGCGACGACGGTCGTGGAAGTGGGCGTCGATATCCCCAATACGAGCGTCATGGTCGTTCTCGATGCTCATCGTTACGGCTTAGCGCAGCTGCATCAGCTGCGCGGCCGCGTCGGCCGGGGCGCAGCCAAATCGTTTTGCATCTTGATTGCACCGGACGAAGAAGCGGAACGTGATCGCCTGGAGATCCTGCGCGCATCGAACGACGGTTTTGCCATTGCAGAGGAAGATTTGCGCCTGCGGGGCCCGGGACAGTTCGGGGGAACCGCGCAGTCGGGCATCGCGCAATTTGCAATCGCGGATCTCGTCCGTGACATCGCGATCTACCGTGAAGCAAAAAGCACTGCCGAACGGATCGTGGCGGACGATCCGGCGTTGGAGCGGCCCGAACACGGCGGACTGCGCACGCTGATCGAGGGCGAGCCGAGCGCCAGGGCGATGCTCGCCTCTTCGTGAACGGGTGGGCCGGTATGAAAAATGCGCTCTTGCTCAGCTGCTGCTTTTTCGTCATGCTGACGGCTTCAGCTGCAGCGCAGGTGCAGAACGTCATGCGAGCTACGCTTGCCAACGGGCTGCAGATCGTCGTCGTCCATGATAGCCTTGCCCCTGTCGTCTCAGCAATGATCAACTACAAGGCCGGTTCCGACGACCAAAGCATCGCCGGTCTGGCGCATGCCACGGAGCATATGATGTTTCGCGGCAGTAAGACGCTTGCGTCCTCGCAGCTGATGGATTCCATCGACATCACGGGTGGCGCATTTGACGCAGACACGCGCGACTCGGTCACGCAGTACTATTTCACGGTGCCTTCACAGTATTTGGATATTGCGCTCAATGCGGAACGCTCGCGAGCGACGGGACTGCTGATGTCGCAGAGTCAATGGAACCAGGAGCGACTCGCGATCACGCAAGAGGTTACGCAGGACAACAGCAACGCGTTCTATCGGCTCTTCACGCGGATGCAGCAATCGCTGCTCGCCGGCACGCCGTATGCGCACAACACGCTCGGCACGGTCGCAGATTTCGCCCATTCGATCAACCATCCGCAGTTGATTGCGTTCTACAACGCCTGGTATCATCCGAATAACGCGGTCTACGTGATCGTGGGTGATGTCGACGGGCCGTCGGTGGTTGCGAAGATCCGCCGTCTGTTCGGCGATATTCCGGCTCGGCGGCTGCCGCCTCGCCCAAAGGTCAACCTTCGGCCGATTCAGGCGCGTACGTATCGAGACACCAGCGATCAGCCCTTTACTGCGGTATTGCTGGGATACCGTTTGCCCGGGTTTACGAGCCGAGACTTCGCCGCCGCCAATGTCCTGACCGACATCCTAAACAGCCAGCGCGGCGATCTCTTTGCGTTGGCGGCTTCCGGTAAAGCGCTTGGAACACAAGCGGGGCTGCAGCCATTCGCAAGAACGTCCGTAGGTATCTGCGCGATCGAGGTGCCGGTCACGACCAAAGCGCAGGATGCGGACGCGCTGCTGCGCGGCGTGATCGCCAACTATCGCCGGACCGGCGTGCCGCAAGACTTGGTAGCGGCCTCGGTGCGGCGCGAGATCGCGCAACTCGAGTATAACGCCGCGTCGATCGAGGGGCTGGCGTACGAGTGGAGCGACGCGGTTGCCATTCAAGGGCTGCGTTCTCCTCAGGAGATGATCGCAGCCTACCGCAGCGTTTCCGCCGCAGACGTCGATCGGCTTCTTCGCGGCGATCTCGACGCGCCGAAGATCATTGCGGCCTATGCCGTGCCGAAGAACCTTGGAAAGACGGCCGCCGGAAGTCCCCCCTTGGCCAAAGAGGTCAACACGGTGCCGCCTTCTTCGCATCAACCGCTCCCGGGATTCGCCCGCAACGTACTCTCGAAGCTGCGCGTTCCCGCGCAGACGCTCAGTCCGATAGCGACGACGTTGCCCAACGGGCTCAAACTCGTCGTGCAGCCGGACCACTCGACTTCGACCGTAACGGTGAGCGGTGAGATTCAGAATAATCCGCAAGTCGAAGTGCCGGCCGGCAAAGAAGGGGTTCAAGACGTCACAGCCGGTTTGTTCGGATATGGAACGACCGGCTACGATCGATTGGCGTTTCAAAGCGAGCTCGACAAGATTGCGGCCAACGAGCAGGCGGGAACGTCATTTAGCGTCCAAGCGCTTTCGAGCGATTTCGACCGCGCGATGCAGCTGCTCGCGGAGAATGAGCTGCATCCCCGTTTCGATGCTTCAGATTTTCAAATCGTCAAGTCGCAGGAACTTGGGACGTTGGCCGGCGTGCTCACTTCTCCGGACCACCTCGCGGAGGTCGCGCTCAATAAGGCGCTTTACCCTCCCGGCGATCCGATGCAGCGCTTTGCATCCGTGCAGAGCGCGAACGCCGTCACGCTCGCCGACGTGCGCGCGTGGTACGCTTCCGCTTTTCGTCCCGACTTGACGACGCTGGTCATCGTCGGCGACATCACACCCGCGCAAGCAAGAGCGGTTGTCGGCCGCTATTTCGGCGGGTGGAGTGTCAGTGGGCCGAAGCCTCAGCTCGATCCTCCGCCGGTGCCGCCGAACAAACCCGGCGCCGTGAACGTTCCGGCAACGGGCCGGGTGCAATCCTCAGTGCGGCTCGTTGAGACGACCGGCCTGCGGCGCACCGGCCCGGATTGGCCGGCGATGCGCGTTGCCGGCACGATCCTTACCGGCGGTTTCTACTCGTCACTGCTTTATCACGATCTGCGTGAACTGCACGGGTATGTTTACAGCGTAGGAAGCAGCTTGCAGACGGGGAGAGTCCGCTCGACGTTTTCGATTTCATACGGCTCCGACGCCAATAAGGTTCTTCCCGCCGAGCAGATCGTCGTCGGCGACCTGCGGCGGATGCAGACCCAACCGGTTGCGTCAGATCGCTTGTTGCGCGCAAAGGCACAGCTGATGGGAGAGGTGCCGATCGCTCAAGCGAGCTACGACGGCGTAGCCGGCCTCCTGCAGCGCTATAGCTCACTCGATCTGCCGCTCGACCAGAATCTGATCGATGCGCGCGCGGAGCTGAACGTCACGCCGCTCGATATCAAAGCGGCGATGCGTAAATGGGTGCGGCCGTCGGATTTCGTGCGCATCGTAACGGGGCCGGCGCCGTAAAGCGGCCGCGCGCCTTCGGTTTCGACTTCGATCACACGCTCGGGATCGATAATAAGCTCGAACGAGTCGCATTCTTGCGGCTGCTCGACACCGTTTGCCGTGAAGGCGGACGGTGCATCGGGACGCTTGCGGAAGAGATTGCGCGCGTCGATGCGCTGCTGCAGCGCCAACGCGAGGGCCGCTGCACCATCGAGCATGCCGTCGAACGATTTGTCGTTGAACGCGGCCTCGAAGGTTCTAGCAGCTACGTCGACCGGTACAAAGCGTTTGCCCTTGAAAGCGTCGACGCGTTCGTGATTCCCGAACCGGGTTTGGGGGAGCTGCTTGCGGGGCTGCGAGCAAGCGGCATCCCGTATGCGATCCTTACGAACGGATGGTCTCCGCTGCAGGAGCGCAAAGCCGAGCGAGCCGACTTCGACGGTCCGGTCGTCGTCAGCTCCAAGATCGGCGTTCAAAAACCGCAACGCGGCGCATTTGAAGCCTTGGCTCGCGTCCTTGCGCTTCCAGCCGACTCGATCGCCTATGTTGGAGACAACCCCCAAATCGATGTCGCCGGCGCACTGGCGGCCGGAATGCCGGCCGTCTGGTTCGATGCGGAGGATACGGGCTATCCGCCTGGAGTGGCCGCTGCGAGCGCAGTTATCCACAGCCTCCCGGAACTGCTTGCGGTTTCGTAGAACTGCGGCGCGTGCCGAAGATCAGCGGAGGAAGTCTGCGCAGCCGCAAGCTCGGAGCGCCAAAGAGTTCAGCGATTCGTCCGACGCCCGGCCGGGTGAAAGAGTCGCTCTTTTCGATTCTGCAACCCAGGATAGAGGGAGCTCGCTTCCTCGATCTCTTCGCCGGAACCGGCGCGATAGCGTTTGAAGCAGCGTCGCGCGGCGCAGGCGCCGTCCTCGCAGTCGAAGGCCATCGGGAAACCGCGGAGCTGATTCGTGATGCGGCGCGCGAGTTCGGATTGCAAGAGATTGTCAACGTACTGGCGATGCCGGTCGATCGCGCGCTCTACCGGCTCGAGGATTCCTTTGACATCGTCTACGCGGACCCGCCGTACACCAATGACGTTCCGCTGCAGATGTTTCGCCTGCTGCTGGAACGCAATCTTCTGGCGTCCGATGCGCTTGTCGTGTACGAGCACAGCGCCCGAACGATTCTGCCTGAGATACCGGGGTACCGCGAGATTCGCGAAGAAGTCTACGGCGATGTTGCGCTGGCGTTCTTCACGCCGAAAAACTGATCCCGCATGAACGACGGCCGATGGCAGCGATCTCCACGAGCGGTCTATCCCGGTTCATTCGATCCGCCGACGAACGGGCACCTCGACGTCATCCAACGCGCATCGCGAATCTTCGGCGAGCTGATCGTCGCCGTCGTCGTGAATCCTCAGAAACGCGAGCCGATGTTCACGCTGCAAGAACGAGAGACGATGATCCGCGATTGCGTCACGCTGCTTGCCAACGTTCGGGTCGAGCACTTCAGGGGACTGCTCGCCGACTTCGTGCGCGAGCAGCAGGCGGATGTCATCGTCAAGGGCCTGCGGGTGGTCTCTGATTTCGAAAGCGAGATGTCGACGGCGTTGATGAATCGGGCTCTCTCGGATGTGGACACCATGTTCTTGATGTCGGATCAAAAGTATTCATTCGTCAGCTCGAGCATCGTCAAGGAAGTCTTTTTTCTCGGCGGAGAGGTCGCGGCGCTCGTACCCGATCCAGTCATGCGTCTGATGTCCGAGAAACGCGCAGGGATGCGCACGCCCTAACCCAACTTCACTGCAAGGGGAGGAAGTATGTCGGTCTATCGCGTCCTCGACAAACTAGAAGCGTACGTTCATGAAGGCACATGGCTGCCGGCGGGATACCGGATTTTAAGTGAAGAGCGGCTGATCGAGCTGGTCGAAAAGATCCGCTCATCGCTTCCGGAGGAAGTTGGCCGCGCAAAGCTCATCGCCAAGGATCAGCATCGGATGATCCAAGCGGCGCAAGACAAGGCGCAAGCTATCGTGACGGAGGCGACTTCAAAGCACGAGCAGATGCTCGACGAGCACGAGTTGGTTCAGCGCGCGCGTACCACCGCTGACGTTGTCCTTCGGGAAGCGGAGGAGCGTGCTCGCAAAATTCGCGAGGGCGCAGACCAATACGCGCTTTCGATGCTGGTCGATCTCGAAAGCCGCTTGAACGGCGCGCTCGGCTCGGTGAAGAAGGGCCGTGATGCGCTCGTCGCGCGCCCTGCACAAAGTCCCGGGCAGCCGCTCGCAGACGCAGCTGCACGGAGCAAGCGCGCGGCATTCGACGCGCAATCAGCCGATGAAACTGCATCGCTCCAACCGGTGGAATTGGTACAATAGATGGACGATGCGCCCGCGAGTCGCCCGTAATCGTTTTCCCTTCTATATAGGGGCGGCCGCGCTAGGGGCCGCCTTTTCATTTGTACCGACGCCTTACTCGCTCATCTTGCCCGGCCGTGCTGTGGACTTGAACTCCGTCATTTCGGTTCCGAGCCGCCCGCCGGCGCGCGGAGGATCCCTCTACTTGACGGACGTGCGGCTTGCGACACATGTTACGCTGCTGCAGCTAATCGGCGCGGTGCTTCCCGGCGCGCGTCTCGTGCGTACGAGCAGCGTGGTTCCGGGCGGCGTTACGGCGGTCGAATACGAGGGCGTTGAACGAGAAGCGATGAGCGAAAGCCAGTCGATCGCTGTGGCCGTTGCGGAACGCGCCGCCGGATATGGCGTACCGCCGCCGATTCCTCGGCTCTTCATCGTTTCATTTGCGCGCGGCTCTCGCGCGGGCGCGCTACATCCGCTCGATCTTGTCGTGGCTGTCGCCGGCCGCCCTGTTTACTCGAGCTCCGGGATGAAGCGGATCTTGAGACCATCGCGTCCAGGCTCGGTCGTGAACGTGCTGGTGATGCGCAGAGGACGACCGCGATCGTTCAACGTTCCAACCATCGCCTACCGGGGGCGTACTGCTCTAGGCCTTTATTTGACCACCATCGAGCAGCGGCCGCCGCTTCCAATCGCCGTCGCATTCCATCTGCCTAATGTCGCGGGCAGCTCCGGCGGGCTGATGTTCGCGTTACAAACGTATCGCATGCTGCGGCCATTCGCATTGACGAATGCGCGGATTGCCGGAACGGGAACGATTCACTATGACGGCAGCGTTGGGCCGATCGACGGCGCGCAGCAAAAGGTTGTGGCTGCGCGTGAACGTGGGGCATTGCTGTTTTTGGTTCCTAAAGAGAACTACGCCGAGGTTGCACGCACAAAGGGGATCCGGATCGTCGCAGTCAAAAACTTTGCGCAAGCGCTGCACGCGATTAGGAGAGAGTAAACATGAAACGAGCCGGCGGAGCAGGAGCGCTAAACGGGCGGGGCGTGAACGTTCTGCGCAAAGGCGTCCAGCCGGGCGCGATCGATCGCCTTCACGCGACCGCGGTCCAATTCGACGGCTTGCGCATTTTTCAGGCGCAAGAGCGCTCGTGCGGCCATGTCGCGTACCGTCCCCGCGGCTGCGGCGATTTGCGCCTGCGAGAGATTTTCAACACCGGGTAATCCGCGCGTCATTCCTTCAGCGGTGCGAGCGTAGCCGAGCAGAAATTTGGCAACGCGTTGAAGCACATGGGCAAATGCGAGATCGGCGATCGTGTCGATGGAGCGCCGGCGGCCTTGCGAAGCCGAGGTCAGGAAGCCCAGCGCGAGCTCGGCATCGTTGCGGCACGCATGCAACACCGCTTCGCTGGGCAGCGTGACGACCGTTGCGTCCGTCAGCGCCTCCGCTCGCGTCGTCGCGCCGCCTTGATCGAACGTTCCGCTGTCATTGAGTGTGTCGAGGGTGAGCCGCTCACCCAGTGTATGCGTTTTACCGTCGGCCGAGAGGAGCGTGAGAATCACCTTGCCGCGTTTGACGATGCCCAGATACGGCCACATCTCGCCTTCATCGAAGATCGTTTCGCCAGCTTTGAACGTGCGGTCGCTCATTTGTCCGGCTAGATCGCGAATCGTTGCCGCCTTGGCCGTGGCAAATGGCGGAACGTGCTGAAGAAACGGTTCGCCCTGCGCGTTCTCATCGATGCGCTCGAGGCGAACCGTCCAGCGGTTCGATCCGAAGTTGCGCGCATCCCACGAAAACTTCCCCGGCCGTAGCTGCGCGAGTTCGTTGCGCAGCGCGCGGGGATCGGTCTCTTCATTGATCTCCAAGATGCCGCCCATCGCGAGTTTGTCGAACGCTTCAAGGATTTGCTCCGCTTTGTTCGCAGAAAGAAGCGACCGTGCGTCAAGCGTTATGGCGGCGGCGCGATGGATAGGCACCGCAATCTCTTACAATGCGCTGCCTTTGGTCGCCTGCCAGGGCGCAACTGCCGGCGCGTTGTAGGCTAACGCATGGCGATTTCCGATACCGATGTGGTGCTCGTTGCCGGCGCACGCACGCCGTTTGGAAACTTTGGCGGCATCCTCGCCGACTTGACCGCGACGGATCTCGCCGTGCATGCCGCGGAGGCGGCCATAGAACGCAGCGGCGTTCCCAAAGAGCGCATAGACGACGTGGTTTTCGGCAACGTCATGCAGACCAGCGCCGATGCGATCTACTTGGCGCGCCATGCCGGTTTGCGGGCCGCCTTGCCCGTTAACGTTCCAGCCTTGACGCTCAACCGTTTATGCGGAAGCGGTCTGCAGGCGATTCTCACGGCCGCGAACGCTTTGCAACTGGGACAAACGACGTACGCGCTCGCTGGCGGAACGGAGTCAATGAGCCAAGCGCCGCACGTGGTGCGCGGCGCGCGTAAGGGCTTTGCGCTCGGCTCCGCGATCAGACTCGAAGATACGCTTTGGGAGGCGCTGACGGATTCGTACAACGCGATGCCGATGGCGATCACGGCGGAGAATCTGGCGCAGCGGTACGGCATTTCGCGCGAAGCGTCCGACGAGTTTGCGCTGCGCTCGCAGAGCAATGCGCTCGAAGCGCAGAGCAATGGGTACTTTCAAGAAGAGATCGTTGCAATCGAAGTCAAGGGACCCAAAGGTGAGCCGTTGATCGCGGACAGGGACGAGGGGCCGCGGCCGAACTTGTCTATGGAAAAGCTCGGTAAACTTCCGCCGCGCTTCCGCAAAGGCGGCGTGGTCACTGCGGGCAATGCGAGCGGCGTAACGGACGGTGCCGCAGCCGTCGTGCTAACGACGGTCAGGCAAGCAAGAATGGACCGTGTTCCGTGGATCGGGCGCTTGATCGCGGCGGGCGTCGTGGGCGTGGATCCCGACGTCATGGGTATCGGTCCGGCGATGGCGATTCCGGTTGCCTTGGGGCGCGCCGGCTTGAAGCCCGGCGATCTGGCGCTGCTGGAAATCAACGAAGCTTTCGCGCCGCAGGTGCTGGCGTGCATGCGCGAGATGAACTTGAACGGCGTGCGATTGAATCCTCACGGCGGCGCAATCTCGCTGGGCCATCCGCTCGGCGCTTCGGGCGCGCGCCTAGCGTACACAGCGCTGCACGACTTGAGAATGAACGGCGGCGCGTATGCCGTCGCTTCAGCATGCATAGGCGGCGGTCAGGGTATCGCGGCGGTTTTCGCTTCGGAGTGAAGTGAGAGAACCGATTCTGCGCACCTTGGTGTTCCGGCGTGCAATCGACACGATCGCCGTACTGCTTTTGCTCTTCGTGATCTATCGCATCTTCATCGCTCCTCGCGTTGTACCGGAAGCTTCGTCGTATTCCGCGCCGCGCGTGACCTATGCGACGCTCACCGGAAAACCGTTCGTCTTACCGCAGCATCGGGGCCGGGTCGTCTTTTTGGACTTTTATGCCTCGTGGTGCGGCCCGTGCAAACTTGCGCTTCCGCTGGTGGAGCGGTATGCGCGCGCGCATCCGGAGGTCGACGTCGTCCCGGTAGACGTCGGGGAGCCGCGCGGCATCGTTGCAGCCTTCGCGCGCGAGCAGCGTCTCCGCGACGTGGCGCTCGATCCGCAAACGCTTTCGCAAGGATTCTTTCAGATTAACGGCTTCCCGACGCTCGTCGTCATCGATCCGCAAGGACGCGTACGCGCGACTTGGACGGGCTTCAGTCCCGCAGTCGAACTCAATATGGGTCGCGCGGAGAGCGCCCTCCAGCGGCGTGCTTCGTAACGCAAGCGCCGACGAAGCCGGCGACTTGACGGAGCTCGCGATGCGCGCGAAGGCCTCGTGGGGCTACGATGCCGCTTTCATGGACTACGTCAAGCCGGACATGATCGTTACCCCCGAACGCATTCGTGAAGCGCACGCGGTTGTTGCGGAGGAGCAAGGGGCGACGGTCGGCTATGCGATTCTGAAAATCCATGAAGACCGATCGATCCTGCACGATCTCTTCGTCGATCCGGAGCACGTCGGGCGCGGCATCGGCCGGCAGCTTTTTGATGAAGCGGTTTCCTTTGCCCGCGACAACGGCGCGCGGGAGTTGACGCTGGTGAGCGATCCGCACACCGAAGCTTTCTATCAGCATCTCGGTATGCGGCGCATCGGCACCGAGCCTTCGATCGTTAGCGCGGATCGCATGCTGCCGGTAATGTCCCTGGATTTGCAGTGACCCTAGTGGAGATCGCCATCGATCTCCGCCATGAGCGCTTTCCCTGGAAAAGCCGTGAACCCGGGAAGTTGAAAGCGCATGACGTTGTCGAAAAGCGTTCCGTATACCGGCCCGATCGGTTTGTCCGCCGCACTGATCGTCAGATTGTAATGCAGAGCTCCGTCGAGGACGAAGGGACACCAAACCTCAATGGTCGTTCCAGGCGCGAATGTTACCGGTTTGGGACCATCCAGCGTGAGATCGAAGTAGAAAACCGCGTCGGCTGAAAAATTCATTGGCGTCGGATAGGGCAGCATCTCCGCATCGGTGGGGCGGCGCGCGTAGATTTGTTCGAAGGTTGTGCCGAGGGCGGCGTTGTTTTTCGCATACGCGATTGAGAGATCATAGCCAGCCGTCGCGCTACGCGGAAACGGCGCGAGCACGCCGCCGTGAGAATCGACGATGGTCCAAGGCCTCATGGTATAGAAGCAAGCCTTGCAATGTCGCACCCACATATGTTCACGCCGTACATTTTGCGTGTTGAGTTCCGCCGAGCGAACATCGCGATTATGAATGAGTGAAGCAGCGATCAGCGGAGCAGAGATACCGAAGGTTGCGAGCTCGCTGGCGTCCGGAGCATACTGATCCCACGTTGATCCCTTTAGCGGATACCCGATGTCGGTATCCCAGCAGCCGGAATCACCCCAGCCGCCTTTATCAAGGGCATCCCACCATCGCGCGCCGATGCGGGAAAACCCATTTAGACCGTGTTCCTTGCCCGCATCCCACGAGAATAGCGCCTGGTTTCCAACAACGACGACGTCTGAGAGAAGTAGCGATTCCGGTGCGACATGCGTAACGCGAAGATGATGCGCGAGTAAAGTTCTCGCGTCGGCGCGCACTTCGCGCACGTCTTGACGCGGTCCGAAATCATCGGCTCGTGCTATAGCCGCCGCGATGATCCATGGCATCGCGAGGACGATCAACGTACGCGTTGCCATGGTTCTATCCATCACCATGACAACGCTACGGCGTGCGTCGCCATGACAGCGCGCTCAGGACTGCGGAGTCAGTGCCCCGTCCAAGCCGGCTTTCGTTTTTCGAGAAACGCGCTGGTGCCTTCGCGAAAGTCGTCGGTTCCGACGAGCGTTCCAAATTCCAGCGCTTCGAACTCAAGCGCATCTTCGATTGAAAGATGGGCGCCCGCATTGATCGCGCGCTTGCAACCCTCGATCGCCAGCGGCGCTTTCGAAACGATCGTTTCAGCGATCTTGGACGCTTCGCTGATGAGCGCGTCGGCCGGAACGACTTTCTGCACCAGCCCGATCCGCAGCGCCTCTTGCGCATCGATGATCTCGCCGGTCAGGCAGAGATACATCGCCATGCCCTTTCCCGTAAGGCGCGTCGTGCGTTGCGATCCGCCATACCCTGGAATCAATCCCAGGTTGACTTCCGGCTGCCCGAAGCGGGCTTTCTCGCTTGCGATGCGGATGTCGCCCGCCATTGCCAGCTCGCAGCCGCCTCCAAGCGCGAAGCCGTTGACGGCTACGATCACCGGCTTGCGCATGCGCTCGATCTGCAGCGTGATCCACTGACCATCGCGTGCTTTTTGCGCTCCGTCGAGACCGGTGCGGACTGCGTTGAGTTCGCCGATGTCGGCGCCGGCGGCAAACGCCTTGCCCGCACCCGTTAAAATGATTGCGCGAACGTTTCTGTCTGCGTCGAGATCCGCGAGCTCTCGCTGCAATTCTTCCAGCAAAGCTCCGTTGAGCGCGTTGAGCACATCGGGCCGATTGAGCGTCAGGGTCGCAACCGCGCCGTCAATTCGCCGCACCACGCCGCCGGTCGCTTCAGCCTGCGTAGTCATAGAATCCCTTTCCGCTCTTACGCCCGTGATGCCCCGCAAGAACCATGCGCTTGAGAAGCGTCGGCGGGGCCATCATCGGATCTTTGAACTCGTCGAACATGATCTGGGCGATGTAGTATGTCGTGTCGAGGCCGACAAAGTCCAGCAGCTCCAACGGGCCCATCGGATAGCCGCAGCCGAGCTTCATCCCCTTGTCGATGTCTTCTTTGCTCGCCAAGCCTTCCTCGTACATCCGAATCGCGTAGAGCAGATACGGAACCAACAGCCGGTTGACGATGAATCCGGGCGTGTCTTGCGCCAAAATCGGCTCCTTGCCGAGTTTGCGCGCGAACGCGAAAAGCACCGCGATGACTTCCTGCGAGGTTGCGATCGTCCTGACCACTTCCACGAGCTTCATCAGCGGGACCGGATTGAAGAAATGGAGTCCGGCGAAACGGTTTGGCCGCGAAGTCTTGGCCGCCAGCTCGATCACGCAGAGGCTCGACGTGTTCGTGCAAAAGATCGTTTCCGGCCCCACCAGCGCGTCCAAACCGGCAAACAGCTCGGCTTTGGCCGCGACGTTTTCGACGATCGCTTCGATGACGAGATCGCAATCCTTAAGGTCGCTTACATCGGTCGTGGCGTTGATGCGCGCCATCGTCGCGTCGCGCTCCGCAGCAGTAAGTTTCTGCTTCTCGACGAATTTGTCCAGCGATTTGCCGATAGCCGACATGCCGCGCGACAGCGGCGCTTGTGCGATCTCCATGAGCACGACCTTGAAGCCCGCGGACGCGCAGGTTTGCGCTACGCCATTGCCCATCAGTCCGGCGCCGCAGATCCCAACAGTGCGAATTTCAAACACGGCCGGAGATGATTGTCTAATTGCGTAGCCGGAACCTTTGCCGCTATACTGATGCAATGAACCAGGCTGCAGCATAGGATGCGCACCGCCTATCACGAGGCTCTCGATTCGACGCGGCTCGACGTGGTGCGATTGGGCGCTCTGGCCGGAGACGCGATCAGCAATGCTGTCGAAGCGCTCGAACGCCGTGATTCAGCGGCCGGCGCGCGCGTGGTGGCCGGCGATGACACGCTCGACGATCTTCGGCGAAAGATCGAAGCTTCGTGCATCGAGCTGATCTGGCGGCAGCAGCCCGTCGCCGGCGAACTGCGCGAGATTGCCGCGATGCTGGAGATTGCGACGGATCTCGAACGCGTGGGCGATTACGCCGTTGACATCGCCAAACATGCGATCAAACTTGCCGATGTTGCGTTGCGGCCTGCCAGGGTCGAAATCGATCGCATCGCGGAGGCCGCTCATGCCACCTTGCTCGACGGCATGCGCGCGTACACCGAACGCGACAGCGACTTGGCTTCGCGCGTGATCGAACAGGACGATGAAATCGATCGTCTTTACAAGCGCGGCGTCAAAGCGCTGCAGGAGGAGATGCAGGCCGATCCCGCTCTCGTAAAGACGGGAGTACGCATGCTCTTTGTCCTGGCCGAGCTCGAGCGCGTCGGCGATCGGGCCAACAATATTGCTTGGCACACGAAGGACATGATCGGCAGCGGTTGACGCCTACTCCGCTGCGCCGTGCGCTCTTCGCAGTCACTGAACGCTTCGCATATCTCAACCACGCCGCGGCCGGCGTGCTTGCCTTGCCCGTGCGCGATGCGCTCAAGGATTTCATCGACGCGCATGCGGCCGGCGGCATTATGCGGACCTTTCCGTACGAGGCTCGCATGCCCGAATATCGGCGCAGGATCGCATCTTTTATCGGCGCGCGAGAAAGCCAGATTGCCATCCTGCGAAATACCAGCGACGGCGCGAACGCGATCGCGGCTGGACTCGATTGGAATGAAGGCGACGAGATCGTCCTGCCTGATAACGAATTCCCGGCCAACGTGCAGCCGTGGCGAACGCTGCAGAGGTATGGCGTGGTTCTGCGTTTCGTCCGCACGGCGAAGCACCGTTTGACGCCGGACGTGCTGCGCGAACACCTCTCTTCCCGAACGAAACTGGTCGCGCTTTCATGGATTTCTTTCGCGGACGGCTACAGGCACGATCTGAGTGCGTTGGCCGAGGTTGCCCATGCGCGTAGCGTCCCCATTGTCGTTGACGCCATTCAGGGCTTGGGCGCGTTCCCGCTGGACGTGCGGTCCAGCGGCGTCGACGGTGTCTACTGCGGGGGAGCGAAGTGGATGCTCGCCTTGCAAGGCGTCGGCTTCCTCTATCTAGAGGATCGTCTGATGGATCGCCTGCGCGTTGCAATGCCCGGATGGCGCTCCATGCGCGATATGTGGAATTTTTTGGCCTACGAACAGCCCTTCAGTGCGAACGCTTCACGATTCGAAGGGGGTACGCCGAACTTCATCGGCGCGCTCTCGCTGGCGGGGTCGATCGCCCTGTTGGAAGAAGCAGATCCCACGCGTATCGCAAAGCACGTCCTAGAGCTCACGGATCGTCTCTGCGAAGGGCTTCGAAGCGCAGGCGCGCAGATCGTTTCGGAGCGGGGATCCGATCGCTCATCGGGCGTGGTTCTTTTTCGGCTTCCCGATCGGGACTCCGTAGCGCTTGGAAAAGCTTTGCAAAGTGCGGGAATCGTCACGACGTACCGGCACAACGGCGTCCGCGTTTCGCCGCACGGCTACAACACGGAAGAGGAAATCGATGCGGTCATCGATGCCGTGAGCGGCTTTTAGAAAGGAAGACCATGCTGTTATTTTTCGTTGCTCTCGTCCTGGGAGCGGCGTCGCCGGCGCTACCGGCCGACGGAGCTTACTCATACGCAGGCAGTTTAGCCGGACAGCCGTCGGCCAAGACGACGATCACCGTCAATCATGCCGGCGACGCAATTCGTTTGACGGAAAGCGCCGCTGCGAACGTCGGCGGTGATTCACAGACCGCGCAAACGGTTCTCGCTCTCGATGCGTCGCTTGCGCCGACGAGTTACACGGCATCCTACACGGCGATGGGGAAAACGCTGCATTCAACGCTCACTTTCAATGGAACCACTGCGAAGCAAAGCGGCGACGCCGCTCCCAGTGCGACTTTCACATTGCCGGCAGGCGCGGCGCATTTCGTCGTGCTCGATGGGAGCATGTTCAGCGGTTTTTTTGCGCTGCCGTCACAGCTTCGCGCCTGGGGTAACCCAGCCGTCGTGGCAGTAGCGCCGATGTTCAATCGATCATATCCGATCGCAGTCGATCCGTCTGTGAAACCGCGGCGGCCCGCAGGCGTCCCCGCGACGGATGAAGCGCTCGCCTTCAGTTCCCCAATTGCCTTCACGATCTGGTACGATCCAACCACGTTCGTCGTAGATGAGATGGACGCGCCGGGAGAGGAAGCTACCGTCATCCGGCAGCATTAGCGTCCCACGGCGGCGAAGAAGCGTCCGCTACTTTCTCGGAGGAGCTTACTCATGAAAAGAATTCTCGGGATCGCCGCGATCGCCGCAGCCTTCGCGCTCGGATTCGTGCTCGCCCGAGTGCATCCGACGACGGCGCTCGCCGCCGCGGCGACCTCGCCCGCACAGGGCTTCACGCTCCATATAGACGCACAGAAGCATTTCGGCGACGCGCATCCAAACGAGATCGCGCACCATTGGTGCAAATCGGGGGTCAACGGCTTGTTTGCCGAGTGTTTGATCTTCGATAGCGACGCGCCGAATGCGCGCCTGGTCGAAGTGGAAACGATTGTGGCTCCGCAGGTCTACAAAGCGATGCCGAAGTCGGAACAGGCGTATTGGCATTGGCACAAGGTCGAAATTCCGAAAGTCAATGCGAAGCTTCCCGGAATGACGCCCGCGCAGGCGAAGAAGACCGTGGCTGCGATCTCGCCGACCTACGGGAAGGTATGGATGTTGTGGGATCCGCAAAGCACGCAGAACAGCTGGCCGACGGGAACACCGCGAATCGTCGTATTACACTAGGATGCAGGATGTCATGACGGCTCTGCGTCAGCCGGCGTGCCTGCGGCCTGTTCCGCCGCAATGCACGATGTCATGACGGCTCTGCGTCAGCCGGCGTGCCTGCGGCTTGTTCCGCCGCAATGCACGACGTCATGACTGCTCTGCGTCAGCCGGCGTGCCTGCGGCTTGTTCCGCCGCAATGCACGACGTCATGACTGCTTCAGTCATGCCGTGAATGAGCCGCTTGTCGGCGGGAGCGATGGTCGCCAGGATGCCGCCCAACTTCACTGAGGCGTCATTCTGCCTGCCCGTTATGAAGTAGTACGGGCAGAGGCGAACGCGGCCATCGAAGGAGCGCAGCTCATCGGCCGCGCGATCGAAATAGGTTTGCCGAATGCGTTTTCCTTTGTGGAATTGCTGAAGAATCCACGGCGTTTTGGGATACTCGCGCAAGGCCTCCTCGAGCACGGCCACCCACTCTTCTTTGGTGAGGTCATTGGCGACGCGTACGCCGCGGGAACCCCATGCAAGCGGTGAAAAGCCGGAAGGTTTCACGACGAAGTCGCGTTCGGATTTGGTGAGTTCGGCGAGTTGGGTCCAGCGGCTCAGGGGAGTTCGGGCGGCTTCCAAGCCGTAAATCACCGCTTGCGGCGGCAAAGGGCTCGGATCGATCACCCACGTCTTGGGAAAGAGCTGCTGCAGCCGCTCGTAGAGATCTTTGCCAAGCTCTTCGTGCCACAGCTTCGCAAGCGCCGGGTGATGCAGCAGCGCAAATGAAAGCTTTTCTTCCAGCTGCGCCTTCGGAGGGGGAGTCATCCGCACGCGGTTATGGCGGGCGGCGTAGAGCATCAGCTCCGCCTTCGGCACATTGAGCAAATCGAAGAGCTCGAAGTTGCGATAGATTGCGTCGATTTTCTCCTCGCGGCCATCCTCAAGTCGCACAAAGAGCGCATCTTCGGTGAAAATGATCTGCTGGGGCGCACAGACGTACGCGGTCAAGACGCCGAGGCGCATCATGGCATCCGCCAGCCAGCGAAGTTCGGGGCGATAGTCGCCGGACTCGTCGGAAACGACGATCGCGACGACCGGTTTCTCCTTGGCCGTCAGCGCGCGCATCGCTTGCGCAAAGCTCTGCGGAATGCCGTACGCGCCGCCAACGCTTTCGATGCCGAGTTTGCAGTATGCCTCGGCCATCGCGCCGACGAAGCCCATTCCACCCGGCACGCTGTCCAATTCGCTCGCGATGAAGCCGTGGTCCGTTACGATCAAATCCGGGCGGATCACTGCCGGAAGATCCTGCTTGAAACGATTTTGGCGCGACGCGCGCACGATATGTTCGGGTTTTCCCTGGTCGAGATACTCGGCGATGAAACCGGGCGCGGTGGACCGCGTGCTGCGATTGTACAGAGCGTTGAGCGCGCGGTAGAAGGAAAGCAGATCGCCGCCGAGCGATTCGATCTGCGCCAGGGTTTCCTTCGATACTGCAAACGGCTCTGGACTGATGCGCCAGGGGATCCGCTCCTCCTCGTTCTCGATCTTGAAGAGCCCGGGCGGAACCGCTTCGTAGAGGAAGCGCGCTTGGTCGCGAGCCGTTAAGTCCGGTGCAAATGCCGTGCAGGGCATGAAGGCGTGTCTCCCTATCGACAGCCGTCGGGAATCTTCGAGCAGTGCAAGGCTATGTATCGCCGGCGCATCACGGTCTAAGAATACCCTTCGACACGCGCTCGTGAACACTCACGCTGCTCAGGACAGAGCCCAAAATCGGAAGGTTGCACAGGTCTTCGACTTTGACACGAGGGTATACGATTGACGTGTGACGCCCTTCGATCTCGTCGCGCTCGACTTGGATGGAACCCTGCTTGACCGCCGCGATCGGGTTTCGGCCGGCAACCGGCGAGCCATTCGCGCCGTGCTCGAGGCCGGCGTCAGAATCGTTCTGGTCACCGGCCGCGGGGTCGACATGCCGATCCGCGTGAGTAAAGAACTGAATCTCAACCTTCCCGTGATCTGCTGCCACGGCGCGTTGACGAAAGATTTTGGCGCAAACCGGACGCTGGGACACATCCCGTTGCCGCTGCAGTACGCAAAGCCGATGGTAGAGTTTGCGGAACGCGAAGGCCTTTCGGCAGCGATTTACGTGGAAGAGTCGTTTTATCGCCTTGAAGGGTCCAGGATTTACATGAACGACATGCTTGGCCCGCATTGGCGCGAAGTGAAGACGTTTTCCGACATTCTTCATACCGCGCCCACGTTCGTACGATTTCTCGGCGAAGAGTCCGTTCGCGCCGTCGAGCACGAGTTCGGCGATCTGCCGGTGCATTTCAAGTATGAGAGCTGGGTCGATTTCGTGGAGTGCGCGGTTACGAGTCGAGAAGCGGGAAAGCAAAAGGCGTTGGCGCGGCTCTGCGCCGATTTTCAGATTCCCTCGGATCGCGTCTTGGCGATCGGCGATTCTCGCAACGACGTTCCGATGCTGCGCTGGGCCGGCGTGGGGGTTGCAATGGCGAACGCGCCCGAAGAGGTGCGCGACTCGGTCCGTTTCGTTACCGGCTCCAACGATGAGGATGGCGTTGCGGCTGCGCTCGAGCGCTTCGTCCTTATGCGCGACCGGATGCAGAAGGAACCTGCGTAAGACCATGCGCGTGCGCGTCATTGCGTTCGCCCGGCTGCGCGAGCTGTTGGGCGGCTCCGTTCATGAAGTTGAAGTTCCGGAAGGCTGCAGTGCCGAGATGGTTTGGGAGCAGCTGGAAGCGGATCATCGCGGCATTGCAGCGCTGCGCGCCTCGACGCGCATCGCGCGCAACGGCATGCTTTCCAGCATGGACCAGCGGCTCGCGCCCAACGACGAATTGGCCCTGCTGCCGCCGGCCGGCGGAGGATGACCTTGGCAATCGTTCGCGAGGCGATCGACGTGGCGGCACTCGAGGCGCGCATACCGGCGCGCGAGCGGGGTGGAATCGTTACGTTCTGCGGGGTGGTCCGCGACCTCTCCGACGATGGGAGAACGGTATCCGGACTCTTTTATGAAGCTTACGAACCGTTAGCGCTGAAAGAGTTCGCCGCAATCGCGCAAGAGATCGAACGCCGTTACGGCAATTGCTCGGTTTCAATCGTGCATCGAGTCGGCGACGTCGTGCCGGGCGAGATCGCGGTGGCGGTTGTCGTCGCCGCGCCGCACCGCGCAGAGGCGTTTGACGCATGCAGCGATGCGATCGAGCAGCTGAAGCTGCGCGCCCCGATTTGGAAGAGCGAGCGATACGCCGACGGGGCGAGCGCGTGGAAAGAGAATGAAGCTCGATCTCGAGCGCATCTCGGCGGCTCGTAATTCCGTTGCGGCGCTGATGTATCATCCCCGCAGACCGCGAGGAGTGTCCATTGTTGCCGGGCACGGCTACTCCAGCTCCAAACACAATCTCGACTTTCTCTGCAACTTCTTGGCCGGCCACGGATACGACGTGGCGAGCCTCGATTTTCCCGGCCACAAGCTCGGAGCAAGCGGCGGCGAGCTGCGCGACGTGGAAGATCTCGTCGATGCGATGCGCGCGGTGGTTGAACGCATGCGAGATCGCCACGACGGTGCACTCTACGCGATGGGTCACAGCATGGGCGCGATGGCAGCGCTCTTTACCGCATCGCAGGATGCCGGGATCGCGGGAACGATTGCCATCGCGACCGGTTTCGGACGCCCCGGCGGCATCGCAGCGATGCAGAACAAAGGAGTGACGGACTTTCGTTCCGCGTACGTCAACGGCGTTTCGCTGCCGGAATTGATGCGTGATACCGATGCTTCTTTTGCGAAAGCGATCGCGTCGTTGGCGGGCCGGCCGCAGCTCTACATCGCGGCAGAGCGCGATGCCATGGTCGCGAAACAGAGCGTCGAGGAACTTTTCGCGCGGGCGCTCGAACCAAAGAGCTTCGCAATGATTTCGAGCGATCACACATACGCTGCCGAAAATGCGCGCCCGGCCATTCTGCAATGGCTCAATCAGCTTCATCCGCGATGATCGCCGGACTGCGCCGGTATAGCCGCCATTTGCTCATCCCCGAAGTCGGCGTCGCCGGGCAGGAACGTTTGGCGCGCGCGCGGGTGCTCTGCGTCGGGGCCGGCGGCCTGGGTTCGCCGCTGCTGCAGTATCTTGCCGCAGCGGGAGTCGGAAGAATCGGTATCATCGACGACGATGTCGTCGATGAAAGCAACCTTCAGCGCCAACCGATCTACTCAACGGCCGACCTTGGAAAACGCAAGGCGCTGATTGCGGCGCAGCGCGTTGAGGCGCTCAATCCTTTGGTGCGAGCCGATCCGATCGTGACGCGCTTCGATGCAGGAAATGCGCGGGAGCTGGTCCGGCTCTACGACGTCGTCGCCGACTGCAGCGATCGTTTCGCTACGCGGTATCTCGTCAACGATGCGTGCGCGTTGGAGGGAAAACCGGACGTTTACGGTTCGATCTTTCGCTTCGATGGTCAGGTCAGCGTCTTTTGGCGCGGCCACGGAGCGTGTTACCGCTGCCTCTTCCCGGTAGCGCCCCCGTCCGGCAGCGTTCCCACGTGCGCGGAAGGCGGCGTGCTGGGAATCCTTCCCGGCATCGTCGGGACACTGCAGGCGAATGAAACGCTCAAACTGCTGCTGCAGATCGGTGAACCCCTCGTAGGCCGGCTGCTGCTGATCGATGCTTTGGGCGCGCATGTTCGAGAAGTGTCGCTGAGCTGCGATCCGCAGTGCGAGCTGTGCGGCGAGCGCGCAACGCTGAACGAAGTCACGGAATCGCAGGACGTGCGCGAAGACGCAGGCGTTCCGGAGATCGAAGCTGCGCAGCTCGATTCCGCATTGCAGAGCGCCACGCTGCTGGACGTGCGAGAACCGCACGAGGCGGCGCTCGGGGTGCTGGAAGGCGCGGTGCACATTCCTGCTTCGGAGCTCGCCGCGCGCCTGCACGAGCTGGATTCGGCGACTTCTTACATCGTGGCGTGCCGCATCGGCGCGCGATCGCTTTGGGCGACGCGATTGCTGCACGACGCAGGTTTTCGCCGGCTCGCGCATCTTCGCGATGGCTTGCTGGCGTACGCGGCTGCGCACGCGGACTTCGCTTTCTTTTAACGAAGCGCGCTTGCAGTGGAGAAAAAACCGTTCGGCCGGACCGGCGTGCAAGTCGCCGCAGTCGGCCAAGGTTCGTGGGATCTTCCCGAAACCGGCAGGGGCCGGAAGGAAGCTATCGCTGCGATACGCCGCGGGATCGAATTGGGCATGACGCACGTCGACACTGCGGAGATGTACGGTTCCGGGCGCGTGGAAGAGATGCTGGCGGATGCGCTTTCGGGTCTTGCGCGCGAGCAGCTGTTCGTCACGACGAAGGTGCTTCCGAGCAACGCATCATACGCTGGAACGATCGCCGCGTGCGAGCGTTCGTTGCAGCGCCTGCGGCTCGATCACTTGGATCTGTATCTGCTGCACTGGCCGGGATCTCATCCCCTCGAGCAAACGATGGCCGCACTCGAGAAGCTGGCGGAAGACGGGAAAACCTGCTTGATCGGAGTCTCCAACTTTGATGTCGAGGAGCTGCGCGAAGCGCAGTCCTACTTGAGAAGCCAAGAGCTGGCGGCGAACCAAGTGCTCTACCATCTGAAAGAGCGCACTGCAGAAGCTCGTTTGCTGCCATATTGCAAGGAGCATGGCATCGCCTTCGTTGGCTACACGCCCTTCGGGCGGGGACGGTTTCCGCGGCGGGAGGCTGAGCCCCGCGGCGTCCTAGGCCGCATTGCGGCGAAGCACGGCAAGACGCCGCGCCAAGTGATCCTCAATTTTCTCACGCGGGATCCGGCACTCTTCGCGATCCCCAAAGCTTCGAGCATCAAGCACGTCGAGGAGAACGCAGCAGCTTCAGGATGGAAACTCGACGACGAGGAGGCGCGCGCCATCGACGACGCGTTCCCAGTTCATGCCGGACCGTTGGCCACTCTCTGAGCTGCAGACGATCAAGCGCGCCGCGGTACAGACTGCGTTGCGCTGCGGCGCGGCCGATGCGCGCGTCGCACCGGCGGACGCCGATCCCGCGACGTACGAGGCATTGCGTGCCTCGTTCGCGCGTGGCGATCTCGCCACTTGGCGCTACGACGAGTCGTATGCGCGCGCGGCAGCGACGCCCGAGCGGCTGCTCGAGGGCGCCCAAGCCGTCATCTGCGTTGCGGTCCCCTATCGGCGTCCCTCGCCGCCCGATGCTGCGATGCGCGGACGCGTTTCGACCTATGCGTGGTCCGGCGACTATCACCGTCGCGTGCGCGCAATCTTGCGAGATGTTGCGCGCGTCATCGATGAAGCGGCCGGCGCGTGCGCGAGCGCGATCGTCTGCGATACCAAACCATTTGCGGAACGGGCGTTCGCCGCGCGCGCCGGTTTGAGCTGGACCGGCCGGAATACCAATGCCATCCATCCACGCTTCGGATCGTTCGTCTTCTTGGGAGAAGTCGTCACGACTTTGCCGCTGCCGCACGATCCGCCGCTTCGCAAATCCTGTGGGTCATGCAGATGCTGCATTCCCGCGTGTCCCACGGGTGCGTTGCGCGGTGATTACACGATCGATGCGACGCGATGCATCTCCGATCTGACGCAGCGCAAAGACGCGATCCCGCGCGCGCTGCGTCCGCTAATCGGCACGTGGGTGTGGGGCTGCGACCTTTGCCAAACCGCCTGTCCGCCCAACCGTCGCGCGCCGATGGCCGCGGATAACGCAAACGCGCCCGTGGAGGACGGTGTTGCATCGCCGCCGCTGCTATCGCTCTTGCGCATGCGAAACTCCGACTTCAAGCGTTTGTACGCACGGACCGCAATGGGTTGGCGCGGTCCCGCGCTTTTGCGCCGGAATGCGGCCGTGGCGCTCGGCAACAGTGGCGATCGATCGGCGATCCCCGCTTTGATCGACGCGCTCCAAAATGACGCGCACCCGCTCGTGCGCGGCCACGCCGCCTGGGCGCTTGGAAGGCTAGGATCTCACCGGGCGGTCGAGGCTTTGCGATCCGCCCTCGAGTCGGATGCTGACGCTTCGGTCTTGGAAGAGGTGCGCGCCGCGCTGGAACCCTACGGCTGTGCGGCGGCGTTACAGGCGACATGAAACGAATTGCGCTCGCCGCCTCACTTGCTTTGATCGCCGGCGTCCTCTGGCATGGGCCAGCCCAGGCGCAGAACCCGCCGCTGCTGCACCGGCTCATCGCGCTCAGCGACGACGTTCATAGTTACACTGCGTCCGTGCATGCGGACATCGCAATGCGTACTTTCCCCTACCTCACGCCGCAGCTGGACGGAATTTACTATCATAAGGAGCCCAGCAAGGACAAGATTGTCTTTACCGGCGGCTTACCGCTGATCGCCGCGGCCTTCAGCAACGTCTACCCGCACGTTGAAAGTCCGGCACGCTGGGAAGAGGTGTATTCGATTTCAACGGAAGCGAACGATGGGCGGACGACAACGCTCAAGCTCGTTCCGCGCAGGACAAGCCGCGTGAACCACATCGACGCAAAGATCGACGATCGCAGTGCCGAACTCGTCCAATTGCGCTGGAACTATAATGACGATGGCGGCTATGCGATACTCGACCAGGCGTACGGAAGAATCGAAGGGCACGACCTCGTGACGCGCCAAAGCGGTCATCTGGAAATTCCGCACTACACAGCCGACCTGACCTCGACGTTCAAGGACTTCAAGATCAACGCACCCATTCCCGACTCAGTCTTCTCTGAGTAAAGCGACGGCATGACCGCAACGATCGATCTGACGAGCCGGCTCGCGGATCCGTTCAACCGCGCCATTACGTACCTGCGCATTTCGGTCACCGACAAATGCAATTTGCGGTGCATCTACTGCATGCCGGAAAGCGGACTGCCATGGCTCACCAAGCCCGAGATCCTCAGCTACGAGGAGATCGGGCGCCTGGTTCGCTGCGCAGCTTCCGTCGGCGTCCGCAGCGTCCGGCTTTCCGGCGGCGAGCCGCTGGTGCGCAAAGATCTGCACCGGCTCGTCGCTGCATTGTCTGCAATACAGGGAATCGAGGATATCGCTCTCTCCACCAATGGCCTCTTGCTCGAAGAGCAGATCGATGCGCTGCAGAGGGCGGGCTTGTCACGCGTCAACGTCTCGCTCGATACGCTCGACCCCTCGCGCTTCGTATCGATCGCCCGGCGACCTGGTTTGGAGCGCGTGCTTGCGGGGATCGAAGCGTCGATCGCTCGAGGCTTGCATCCGATAAAGATCAACTGCGTCGTCATGCGCGGCGTCAATGACGATGAGATCGAAGCGTTTGCCCGCTGGACGCTCGATCGCCCAATCTACGTGCGCTTCATCGAGCTGATGCCCGTCTTAGAGAATGCGGACCTCCAGCGCGACGCATACGTCGGCTCCGATGAGATTTTGGCGCGCATTGCAGCGGTCGGATCGCTGCGGCCGGCTCAAGGGCCGGGCGGGAACGGTCCCGCCCGCTACTTCGCCTTGGAAGGCGGTGCCGGCGCCGTGGGCGTCATCAGTCCGCTCTCGCATGACTACTGCGAGCGCTGCAACCGCGTGCGGCTCACGGCTGATGGCCGGTTACGCCTCTGTCTCTTCGGCGATCATGCGATCGACCTGCGCACGCCGCTGCGAGCGGGCGCGTCGCCCGACGAGATCGCGCAGATCCTTCGCTCCTCAATGCTGATAAAGCCCGAGCGTCACTACCTCCGGCTTGGCGAGCCGGCATCTCGAATGAGGGCATTCTCAGAGATAGGCGGCTAGCCTTTCCAGTAAGCTGGGGGGTGCGTCGGTGTAGCGGTACGCCCTTAGGAACGTACGTGATGCGCCGGGGCCCGAAGGCCGGGGGCCCCACGCCGGTTCTCTCCATCACCGGTGTGGGGGTGGAGGAGTGAGCCTGTCCTGAGAGCTGTCGAAGGGCAGACCGGATACGCCTTTTAGACCAACGTCCGGGTGCAGGGTCACGACCCATAGAACCCGGACGTTACAACCCAAAGGAGGGCGGCCTACCATGGAACAGGTCTACCTCGTCGGCGCAAAGGCTGCTGCCGTGCAGGCGCGTGTGGAGTCGCTCGTTCGAGAGCATCAGACGAAGCTGGCTCGCTACGTGAGACGCATGGTCGGGGACCCGGACGTCGCGCTCGATATCGCGCAAGACGTGTTCTTTGCAGCGTACCGGATGCTGCAGGCGGATCCCGCGCGGCCGCTTTCGCCCGGCTGGCTTTACAAGACCGCCACGAACACCTCGATCTCATTCTTGCGGAGGAAGAAGATTCTTCGGTTCCTCTCCCTAGATCGCGACCCCGACGTGCGCGCGCTGCGCATCGATGAACGCAGCGCAGCTTCGCTGGACTTGCAGGCTGCAATGGGACGGCTCCCTGCGGATCAGTCCGCCGCGATCATGCTGACCAGCTACGCCGGCTACTCATCGCACGAAGCCGCTGCAATGCTCGGCACCACGGCAGACGCGGTCCGCCAACGGGTCTGCCGCGGCATGCGCACGTTGCGAGCGGTGATGGCGGAGCGCGCGTGAGCCACACGCCGCACGAGCGAATCGAAACGCTTGCAGGCGCGATCGCGCTGGGCGAAGCAGCGGAGGGGCAGCGGCTAGAGTATCGCGAGCACATCGCATCCTGCCCTGACTGTTTGAGGGCTCTTGGAGGCGAACGCGAACTCGAGCGCACGGCGGAAACGGTCGCCACGGCTCGACAAAGCGAAGTCTGGGAACCGGATCTGCGAGATGCGATTGCGCGGCGCATTCGGCGCGGGTCGCGTCTGGTGCGCTTAGCGTTTAGTTTTCTTGCCGTGTGCCTGGGCGTCGCGTTCGCCACGCACATTCTCATCGTCAGCGGCATCGCGAGGCTCACGCCGACCCTTGCAGCTCCGCTGGTAATCAATGCGGGCGGCGCCCGGATCGTTTTGGAAAGAAGCAGCACGCCTGCGCTCAAGCCGGCGCCACAGCCTCAGCGCATGGTCGTGACGCACAACGTTGTTCAGATCGTGCGAGCTCCGGTGAGCATCCCGCCAGCGAACGCATCACGCGCGCCTAAACCCTACGCGACACCCGCCGAGATTGCCGCAGTGACGGTTCATCCTGAACCGCCGGCAACGAGCGGCGTGCAAAAGGACGTTCCGATTTGGCGGCGGAGTTCGCAGAGTGCGGCGTGGCAAACGGTCGCCAAGACCACGACGACTTCGCTGACCGTTAGCGCTCCGCAAGCCGCCATCAATGCGTCGCAGCCGATTCGCATCGCGGCCGCGTATACGACGCGCGAAGCCGCGCCGGTCGGAGGCGAAACCGCTATCAATCCTCAGCCCCCCGCAATCGCTTACGACGAAAATGCGGAAGGGACGACCGTTTTCCAAGTCATGATCGACGAGCGCGGCATGCCGACGAAATGCATCATCACAAAACCGGCGGGCTATCCGGTGTTGGACGACGCGGTCTGCAGAGCGGCGATGAAAGCAAGGTACGTTCCCAAGACGGTTGACGGACGTGCCGTGCCGGGCATCTACCGCGATGCGTTCACGTTCCACATGACCGAAAACAACGCCGTCGAGGGGGTTCCCCGCCCGATTCAGTAAAACTCGCGCCGCATGCCGCTTTGGCCAATCGGCCGCGCTGCGACCGCAATCGCTCTTTCCTGTGCGCTGCTGGCCGCCTGCGCGATGACGCACGCCGGCAAACCGCGCATTCGCGCATCCGGGCCGAATGCGGAGAGCGGTAAAGCGATCTTTTCGCGGGAGTGCGCCGCTTGCCACGGCGCCGAAGGGATCGGCGGCCCCGTTGGCCCTGCACTCCGCCATGAAACGTTGCGGCGGTCGCATAAGGATATCGTGCGAATCATCACCGATCCCGATCCGCCGATGCCGAAGCTCTATCCGGGGCGGTTGAGCAGGGCCGACTTGCGCAACGTCAGCGCATACGTTGAAACCCTCTAAGAAAACTCCGTAGTGGCGGCGATCTACCGTTTCTGCCGCGATCTGCGTCTAGAAGACCACGCGGGGCTGGCGGCGGCCGCAGCTTTCGGACCCATCATCCCGGTGCTGATTGTCGATCGCGAGCTCGAAGATCGGCTGCGCAGGTCGCCGCGGCGCGCGGCATTCTTTTGCGGCGCTGCTCGTGCACTGGATGCCGCGCTGCGCAGCCGCGGCGCGGGACTCATCGTTCGTTACGGCGACCCGGTGAGGACGCTGAGCGTTCTGGTCAACGAAACCGGTGCGCGGACGGTGGCGTGGAGTCTTCCGTACGATCGTACGGGAATGGCAACCGGCGAGCGCCTGCGTCTGCAGCTCGAGGAGAACGGCGTTCGGTGCATTGCCGCGCACGATGCACCGGCGATCGCGCCGGAAGAAACGAGCGCGGCGCGCTCTGCCGGCGGCGGTTACCGCGCGTTCGCGCCGTACTATGAACGCTGGCGCGCTGCGACGCCGCCGTCGTTTGAGGGACCGCTGCTGCTTTCGTTTACGGCCGGAGAGATCGCCGGTTCTCCGCTGCCCGAACCGGGCAAGTTCGGAAGCGATTGCCGCGAACCGGAATGCGGCTCGCCGCACGCGCTAACAAAGTTTCGCGCCTTCCTTGCGGATGGAGCGGGCGACTACGCTTTCGCGATCAATCTGCCGGCCGATGACCGGACTTCGCAGCTTGGCGCGGATCTAAGCTTCGGCACCATCGCTGCGCGCACGGTTGTTCGCGAAACGAAGGAGCGCGCGCAAGACCCCTTCTTGTTGGCGGAGGAGCGCAGTTCGCTGCGGCTTTTCCTGCGCTCATTGGCGATGCGGGACTTCTTCTTACAGCTTTCGTGGTACCATCCGCAAACCGACGTTGAGCCGCTACAGGAGAAAATGCGATCCTTTCCGTGGAACGACGATCATCCCCGGCTCGAAGCGTGGCGCACCGGGCAAACCGGCTACCCGCTGGTCGATGCTGGAATAGGTGAGCTTCGCGCGGCAGGGCGAATGCATCCACGCGTTCGGGCGGCCGCAGCTTCGTTCTTGTGCTTCGATCTGGGCGTTGATTGGCGCGCGGGCGCAGCGGCTTGGGATCGCGAGCTGATCGAGGACGATCCCGCACTTGCAGTCGGGAATTGGCAGTGGATCGCAGGCGTCGGCGCGGATCTGGCGGCCTACCCGCGCATCTACAATCCGCAGCGCCAGCTTCGCCGCTTCGATCCCGACGGCCGGTACGTCCGAAAATGGATCCCTGAGCTCGCGCATCGAGCCGCTTCGGCTGCCGCCTCGCGGCAGATCGATCTGCCGCTTTATTCCGGTGGAATATACGCGCGCCCGATCGTCGAGCACGATCGGGCGGCGCGCGAGTTTTTACGGCGCTACAGAGAGTTTACGCGGTCATCCGGTCATCCAGCCAATCGCTGATGATCGGAACGTGCACGTCGTCGCCGTGCCAAGCTTTGATGCCGTAGTAGATGCTGAGGACGACGAAAACCGGAAGAATAAAGGCTAGCAGCACTTCCGCGCTCCATCCCAAAATTGGAATCCTTCCGATGAAGTCGAGAACCCAAAACAGTCCCGCCATGCCGAAGTTGAAGCCCAGTGCTTGGTACGCGTGCTTGCGCAAGCGTCGCGACTGCTTTCGATCGAAGAGCGCGATCAGCGCCAAAGGCCACAGCGGATAACCGAGCGCGACGAGAGCGCGCGATTCAACGGGGTCCATGGGTTCGGCGACCGTAGCCCGTGCACGCGGGGCGGGCTGAGATTGCGTCGCGGTCCGCCACCACTGTTGGCTGCGCGGAGGAACCTTCCCGGCGACGGCTTTGCGCTCCCCGGCGGCGGCTTGCATCTGTGCGCCTAAACGGCAACTAGGACACATGCCCGCCTGGTCGCGGCATGTTGCGCAGATCGGTTTGCTGCAATCGGTGCAGCGTGCAACCGATGGAACGTTGGTATGGAAGTAGCAGTCCACGATACGGCATTCTCCGGCGGTGCGTTTGTTCACATGTACCGCGGCGGGCACAGAGAGGTTTCATCGTCGGCCCCCGGCAAGCGAAGCGGCGTGGCCGCAACCCGTAGGCAAACGTTGATTCGCCTGGCGCATGATGCGCGCCCGTACTATTTCACGCTCGCGGTTGCCACAGCGCTCGGAACATGCGCCGGACTGACCAACCTGGTCGCTCCGTGGGGATTCAGGGAGCTGCTCAACCGCGTCATTGCCGTCAAGCCGCCGGCACGCCCCGATCTGCACGTCCTCTACGTGGTGCTGATCGCAATCTTCGCCGCGCTGATTCTGGGTGCGGTCATGACGTACGGCCAGACTTATTTGACGGCTTGGAGTGGCCAGCACCTCATCGCGCAGCTGCGAGTGCGGCTCTTCGAACGGGTTCTTCGCCTGCCCCTGGGCGAGTTTGACAAATGGCGTCCGGGCGAACTGATCGCGCGTTTCAGCAGCGACCTGCAGATCATGACCGACGCGGTGAGCATTTCGCTGCCGCAATTGATCACCAACAGCGTGACTTTTTTCTCGTCTTTTGTTCTGATGTTCGATCTCGACTGGCTGTTGACGTGTTCCCTGCTCGTAACGGCGCCCGTTGTCTCCTTCGCGGTGTCGCGCTTTCAGCGCCTGATTTCGGCCGGCACGCTGCGCTCCCAACAGCGGATCGCGGACCTTTCTTCGAAGCTCACCGAGGTGTTGGCCGGCCAGCGGATTATCAAAGCGTTCGGCCGTGAATCGTATGAAGTGCAGCGCTTCGTGAGGCGCAACGACGAGTTCTTCGGCACCTACATGAAGCTCACGCAGTTCATTCAGACGCAGCCGCTCGTGCTTTCGGCCCTGACGGTCAGCGCGGTCGTGGTGATCATTTGGCTATCGGTCCGTGAAGTGATCGTCGGGCGGCTCAATGCCGGTGAAATCTTCATGTACTGGGCGCTGTTGGCAAACTTGATCAACCCGATGAACCGCTTCGCTGCGTTCATCAGCGACATCAGCAAGGCGATTGTCGGGGCCGGTCGAGTCTATGAGATCTTGGACTTGCCGATAGAACGAGGCGATAGGCCTGGAGCGGTTCGACTGCGCATCGTGCAGGGCCGCATCGATTTCGAGCACGTGCGTTTTGCATATGCAGCCGAAGAGCCGCCGGTGCTTCAAGACTTCAACGCTACGATCGAAGCGGGCGAAATCGTTGCGCTCGTCGGACCGTCCGGCGCGGGAAAAACGACGATCGTCAATCTGGTTCCGCGGTTTTACGAGCCGCAGGGCGGCCGTATCTTCATCGACGGCGAGGATCTCGTGGGCGTGTGTTTACAAGATATTCGCAACGCGATCGGCATCGTTCCTCAAGAGGCGCAGCTCTTTCGCGGAACGATTTTGGACAACATTCGCTACGGGCGGCTGGATGCCACGGATGCGCAGGTGCACGCAGCTGCCCGTGAAGCAAACGCGGAAGAGTTCATCCTTGCTTTCCCTGACGGTTACGCAACTGAGGTTGGGGAGCGCGGCCAGCGCTTGAGCGGCGGTCAGCGTCAGCGCGTTTCGATTGCGCGAGCGATCCTGCGGGACCCGCGCATCCTTATATTAGATGAAGCGACCAGTGCGCTCGACAGCCACTCGGAAGTGCTCATCGAGCAAGCCTTGGACCGCCTCCTTGCGGGCCGAACGACGCTGATCATCGCGCACCGGCTCTCCACGATCCGGCGCGCGCAGACGATCTTGTTCATCGACGCCGGACGCGTCGTTGAGAGGGGATCGCATGAGAGGCTTCTTGCGAAAGGCGGCGCGTATGCGCGGTTGCATGCGACGCAGTTTGCGTGAGTGAAGATCCTGCGACCAAGAAGCGCATCCCGTTGCTCGGCGCGCTTGCGGCGATGGCAATCCATTTGGCGGCGAACGCACATTACGGATTCTTCCGCGACGAACTCTACTTCATCGTCTGCGGACGCCATCCGGCCTTTGGATACGTCGATCAGCCTTCGCTGACCCCTCTTCTGGGAGCGCTCTCGCAGATCTTCGGCATTTCGCTCTTCGCCTTGCGCGCGATCCCGGCAATCTGCGCGGCAATCGCAACATACGCCGCCTGTGCGTTCGCCTTGGAGCTCGGGGCGGGCGGATTCGCTCTGGTCTTGACGGCGATCGTAACGACGCTCTCACCGGAGATGCTCGCCTTCGGGCTGCGGCTCTCGCCCGACATGATCGAGTTTTGCACGTGGCCGATCATCGCGCTGATCGTGTTGCGGATCGTCAAAGGAGCCGACCCGAGATGGTGGCTTGGCGCCGGATTGGTCGCGGCCGTAGCGATGTGGAGCAAGTACAGCGTCCTGTTTTTCGCCGTGGCGCTCGTTGCCGGATTGGCTTGCACGAAGGAACGCCGCGTGCTTCGCTCGCCGTGGTTCGCGGCGAGCGTGGCGCTTGCGGCGCTGCTGGTCCTTCCGAACTTCCTGTGGCAATGGAAGTATGATTTCCCGATGCTGCAGCTGCTGCGAAACGACTACGGCAAGTTCTTACTGCATAACCCGCCGTTTCCGGTCCAGCAAATCATGATCATGGGACCGCAGCTCTCGCTTGTCTGGATGATCGGGCTCGTATGGCTTCTGGTCCGCTCTCAGACGCGTTTCTTGGGCTTGGCTTACGTCTTCCTGATCGCGATGATGTGGGCGCTGCAGGCAAAGAATTATTATCCGGCATCGATCTATCCGTATCTGGTGGCCGCCGGAGCCGTAGCGATCGAAGGGTTCACCGCCGGGCGCCGCGCGTTGCAGCCGGTCATCGCTATCGCAGCGGTCGCGCTGGCGATACCTTCACTCCCGTTCGTTCTGCCGGTTCTGCCGCTGCCTGCATTGATTCGGTATCAGCACGTGATGGGACGCATCTTTCACGTGTCGTTTCATACCGATGAACGCGCGGGACCGGACATTCCAATCCAGTTCTACGCCGACATGACCGGCTGGCCGCAACTGACGGCGGCCGTTTCTAAAATCTACGCCGCCTTGCCGGCAGCGCAGCGACGGCAGGCTGCGGTCTTCACGCACAACTTCGGCGAAGCTTCGGCAATCGAGATCTACCGCGGACCTTATAAGCTTCCGCCGCCAATCAGCGCGAACAATACTTTCTGGATATGGGGGCCTCGCGGCTATTCGGGCAACGTGCTGATCGACGTGGACGGCAACCTGGCGATCGATCGGGCGCGGTTTCAATCGGTTCGTTTAGGCGTCGTTTTCCACAATCCGTATGCCATGCCGTACGAAAATGACTTTCCGATTTACGTCTGCACCGGGATTCGGCAACCGCTTGCGCTGTTGTGGCCGAAGCTGAAGAATTACAGCTATGGGTTCGAGGGACTCTAGCAGACGATGGCTAGGACATTCACGGCCCCACGCGGAGTCCTTCGACGCGTGCTCATCCCACTGCTCAAGACCGGCTCACAGGTTAGACCGGAGCGCCTTTTTAATGCACGTAGTGCATGCTGATCCTTAGCCGAAAAATTCACCAATCGATCATGATCGGCGACGCAATCCGCATCGTCGTCGTCGGCGTCGAAGGCGATCAAGTGAAGCTCGGCGTGGAAGCTCCGCGCGAGGTGCCCGTTCATCGTTCGGAAGTCTACGAAGAAATTCACGGCGGCGAGCTGCCTCCAGGCGCCGGCGGCTGAGGCGCTTTAGAGGGTTGCGGCGGGCTCGAAATCGGGCGGCTGCTGCGGCGGGCCGGGCATCGGCTGTTCCGGCGCCGGAACCGGCTCGGGCTGCTCCGGCGGCTCCGTCGGCGGGGGCGGCTGCATCGGCGGCTCGTAGCGATCGCGCTCGAAAAAGTTCATAGTAACCCGGTATTCGCTGCGGACTCCCCGTTGCTTGGTTTTTCGCGCAGCGCCGTGCTATAATCGCGCGGTTGCGATGCCTGCGGGCATCATCACTTCGCCCCGCAAGGAGGCAGGGCGTGCATGGCTTCGACATCGGCGGGCGTCAGGACGGCGGCCGGCCGGAGGCCAGAAAGGCTCAATACGTTGCCGGTCATTTCGATGCGCGCTCTGCTCGAGGCAGGTGTCCACTTTGGCCACCAAACGCGCCGGTGGAACCCGAAGATGAAACCCTACATCTTTCAAGAGCGCAACGGCATCTACATCATCGATCTCTCGCTCACCGTCGCCAAACTGCGCGAAACGTATGAAGCGGTCAAGCGAATGTCGCGTGAGGGGAAAGTCCTCTTATTCGTAGGCACAAAGAAGCAGGCGCAAGACGTGGTGCGCGAGGAGGCCGAACGCGCGGGCACGTTTTACGTGAACCAGCGCTGGCTCGGCGGGACGCTGACGAACTTCTCGACGATCCAAAAAAGAATCGCTCGCCTCCGTGAACTCGAAGGCATGAAACGGCAAGGCGATTTCGATCGACTTTCAAAGAAAGAAGTCGCGAAATTGCAGGACGAGATGAACAAACTGGAGCGGTTCCTTGGCGGCATCAAAGACATGCACAGCCTACCGGACGCCGTCTTTATCGTCGATCCGAAGAAAGAACGGATCGCGGTGCTCGAGGCACGGAAGCTGAAGATTCCGATCATTGCAGTCATCGACACGAACTGCGATCCGGACGAGATCGACTATCCCATTCCCGGAAACGACGACGCAATCCGCGCCGTCAAACTCATGGTTTCGAAGATCGCCGACGCGATCGTCGAGGGGAAGACGGAGACGGAGAGCTCGCTCGAAGAAGAGCCCTACGACGAATCTGCCGTCGATTATTCACAATACGATCAGCCGGAGGTTGCCATGGCTGAAGCAGAAGCAGGGGTATAGAGAGAGCTAGTGTCTACGGTGGCTTACCAACCTACAGCAGAGGGAGTGAAGAAGCTGCGCGCCGAGACGGGAGCACCGATGATGGAGTGCCGCAATGCGCTTGCCTCGGCAGCCGGCGACTATGATCAAGCCAAACGCATCGTTCTTGCGAGCGGCGCCGCCAAAGCCGAGAAGAAGGCCGAGCGAACCGCCAGTGAAGGGCTGATCGCGAGCTACATCCACGCGGGCGGAAAGATCGGTGTGCTCGTCGAGGTGAACAGCGAAACGGATTTCGTCGCTCGTAACGCGCGCTTCGGCGAACTGACGCGCGATATCGCCATGCACGTCGCGGCGATGTCGCCGCAGTACGTCGATCGGCAAAGCGTTCCGGCCGGCATCATCGACCGCATCCGCACGGAGCTGACGCAGAACGTGCCGCCGGGCAAACCGCCGGAAGTCGCCGAGCGCATCGTCGAGGGCAAGCTGAACAAGTGGTACGAGGAGCACTGTCTGCTCGATCAGCCGTTCGTCAAAGACGACAGCATGAGCGTCGGCGATCTGATCAATAGCGTCATCGCGGTGCTCGGGGAAAAGATTCGCGTGCGCCGCTTTACGAAATATGCCCTTGGAGATCAGTAACCGCTTGCCGGCGACCGAGCCGCTCTATCGCCGCGTGCTCCTGAAAATCTCCGGTGAGGCGTTCTCCGGTACCGAGACAGGCGTCGACGTGCATACCACGCATCTGTTGGCGGAGCAGATCGCCGACGTTAGCCGGGATGGCGTTTCCATTGCCGTCGTTGTCGGCGGAGGCAACATCTGGCGCGGGAAGGTTCACGAGGAGGCGGGCATGGATCGCGCGACCGCCGACTATATGGGAATGCTTGCGACGGTCATCAATGCGCTTGCGCTGCAGGACGCGCTCGAACGCATGGGCATTCCATCGCGCGTGCAAACCGCCATCGCGATGCACGAGATTGCCGAGCCGTACATTCGCCGTCGCGCGATACGCCATTTGGAAAAGGGCCGGATCGTGATCTTCGCGGCCGGCACCGGCAATCCGTACTTTACAACCGATACGACGGCAGCGCTGCGCGCCGTCGAAGTCAACGCGCAAGCGATCTTGAAGGCGACGAAGGTCGACGCCATCTACTCGGCCGATCCGAAAAAGAATCCGGCGGCGACGCGTTTCACGCGCCTGGCCTACCTCGACGTCTTGCAGCGGGGACTGGAAGTGATGGATAACACGGCCCTGACGCTTTGCATGGACAACGGCTTGCCCATCCACGTCTTTGACTTGGCCGTTCCGGGAAACATTCGCCGCGTCGTCTGGGGCGAAAGCATCGGAACGGTCGTGGCCAAGCACGAAGGTTCGCTCGCTGGGACAGCCGGGGGTTCGTAAGGATGGCCGAAGAGCTCAAAGACGCCGAAAACCGCATGGGCAAGTGCGTGGAGTCCGCGCGCGCGGAATTTTCGTCCATTCGGACCGGGCGCGCGTCCCCCGCGCTGCTCGATCGTCTCCACGTTGAAGCGTACGGAACTGCCGTCCCGCTCAAGCAAGTTGCCACGATCAGCGTGCCGGATGCTCGCACGCTGATGATTGCAGCGTTCGATCGAAACACCGTCGGTGATATTCGCAAGGCGATCGAGAAGAGCGACCTTGGGCTGACGCCCAACGTCGATGGAAACGCCATCCGCCTTTCGATCCCTCCGCTCAACGAAGAGCGGCGGCGCGACCTCGTCAAACTTATCAAAAAAAAAGGCGAGGACGGAAAGATTGCAGTCCGAAACGTGCGCCACAAGCAGCACGACGATCTTCGGGGGCAGCTCAAAGAGCACAAGATCACGGAAGACGACAACAAACGCATGCAGGATCAGCTCCAGAAGCTGACCGACAAGTACGTCAAGGAAATCGATCAGCTCATTGCGGCCAAAGAAAAAGAAATCATGGAGGTGTGAGCATCTCCGGCTTTGCGCATGAGGATGGTTCTATGGTTCGACCGGCTCACCACGGCGTCCATCACCATGACATTGTGCTTATGCCGGAGGTGCAAGCGCGTCGCGTGCTGGCGGGTCGAACGGTCCGCTTTGTCGTGCTTTCTCCGTTGGGGCCGTTCGCCGGGCGCGGAACGCTGCGCGTGCTCAGAGCGCGCCCGAACTCCTCCGACGATTCGTGCGTGGAACTGGTCTGCGGCTATGAATCCTACGAACGCCTCGACGCGATGAACGCGCGGGCGCAATGATGGCAACCGCTCTTTCTCCGGCACCGCGCCGGCTCGACCCGGCCCGACTTCCTCGCCATGTTGCGATCATCATGGACGGCAATCGCCGCTGGGCGAAGCGCCGGGGCCTTCCCGCGATAGAGGGCCATCGCAGAGGCATGCTTGCGTTACGTGAAGTCACACACGCCGCCAGCGATCTGGGGATTCAAGCCCTGACGGTCTATGGATTCTCGACCGAGAACTGGCGGCGCGATTCGACCGAAATCTCGCTGCTTCTCGATCTCTGCGTCCACTTCGCGCAGAACGAGCTGGCGGAGCTGTGCCGCAACAACGTGCGCGTCAACGTGATCGGTGCCTATCAGGCCTTGCCGAAAAGCTCGCGAGAAGCGCTCAACCAGCTGATGTTTCGGACCTCTTCGAACACCGGGTTGATCTTGAATCTGGCAGTCAACTATAGCGCGCGGCTCGAGCTGCGCCGGGCGATTGCCGAAATCGCGCGCGATGTCGCGTCCGGAAAGTTAGACGTTGACGCGATCGACGATGCAACGATCGTTTCGCACCTGTTTACGGCAGGATTCCCGGATCCCGACATCCTGATTCGACCGGGGGGAGAACACCGGCTCTCCAACTTTCTGCTCTATCAGGTGGCGTACACGGAGCTCTACATGACCGACGTGTACTGGCCCGATTTCGGACGCGATGAGTTCGTGGCCGCATTGCTGGAGTTTCAAAGGCGCCAGCGCCGCTTCGGCGGAGCATGAACGCCGCAACTCCGGCAGACGCGCGGTCCGCCGGACGGCCGTTAACGATGCGCCGCGTCGGGGTCGGCGTGGCTTTGGCGATCGTGGGTTTGGCGAGCGTCTTTTGGGCCTATGCGTTCTATGCCGTTCTGCTGGCCATCGGTCTCGTGAGCTTATACGAGCTTTCGCGGCTGTGCGACCGCAAGGGACAGCCGCTCGAGTATCAAGTCGCGATCGTCGGCGTGCTGGGCTACATCTTTCTTGCGATCTTTCGCGTGCTCTCGCAGTGGGAGGGCGTGCTGATTGCCTTCATCGTGCTGGGCGCTTTTTGGCTCGGCATGTATGGCGAGCAGCGCGGCTATTTCGCGCGGACCGCTTACACGCTGCTGGCGGTGCTGTATATCGGAAAGCTGCTCACGTACTTCGTCTTGATCCGCGAGCTGCCGGTCGTGGGGCTGGCGTGGACGCTTTTCGCAATCGTGCTGATTGCGCTCACCGATATTACGGCGATGGTCATCGGTTCGATCGCAGGCCGCCATTCCTTGACGAAGATCTCGCCGACAAAAACCATTGAAGGATCGACCGGCGCTTTCTTGCTGGTTTCGGGCCTAGGTGCGGTCCTCGCGCTGACTCCGCTGCTCGGCATGGCTTGGTGGCAGGGCGCCGGACTCGCCGCCGCGACTTGTATCGCCGCACAAGCGGGCGATTTAGTCGAATCCGCGCTCAAGCGCGACGCGGGCGTGAAGGACAGCGGAACGGTGATCCAAGGACACGGCGGCGTACTGGATCGCTTTGACTCGTACTTGTTCGGCGGGATGGCTTTCTTCGGGATGCTGCACATTGTGGGGTTGCTGCCGCTTGTGTAGCTTTCTCCGAAGCGAACGGAGCATCGCAGCGGAACCGCTGGCCTGCTCACGTCCATGTGAACAGGGCCGCTACGGCGCATTTTCGCGCAGCAAGCTTCGTACGGCGGCCGTCCATGGCCGCCAAGAGCGCGAAAATGTCGCAGTTTCCGCCGCGACGCCCCGTTCGCTTCGCCGTCATGGTGATGTATAGAACCATGACGCGCTATATCCACGTGGCGAATGCGCAGCCATGATCGCCAACGCACGTGAGTAAGAAAAAAGTAGCCATCCTCGGCTCGACCGGCTCCATCGGAACGCAGGCGCTCGATGTCATCGATCGCCATCGCGATCGCTTCGAAGTGGTTGCGCTGGCCGCCGGCAAGCAAGTGCAGAAAGTGCGGGAGCAGGCGCACCGATTCGACGTAAAGATTGTCGCGACTGCGGACAACGGCCGCGAAGGCCTGCATCGGGTTGCAGTCGAGTCCGGAGCCGACATCGTTCTAGCGGCGACCGATGGATTCGTTTCATTCCACGCGGTCTTTGCAGCCGTCGAACGCGGAATCGACATCGCCGTTGCCAACAAAGAACTGATCGTCGCGGCCGGAGAGCTGCTGACGCGAGCCGCGGCGCGGAGCGGATCGAAGATCGTTCCGGTCGATTCCGAACACTCCGCGATCTTCCAATGCCTGACGGGTGAGCCTCGCGATCGCGTTGCCGCGATCGTGCTGACGGCCTCCGGCGGACCGTTCTGGCGCAAGGAGCGCGAGCAGATCGAGAATGCAAGCGTCGAAGACGCGCTCGCGCATCCGACCTGGCGCATGGGCGTCAAGAACACGATCGACTCCGCGACGATGATGAACAAAGGCTTGGAAGCGATCGAAGCCAGCCGGCTCTTCGGGATGCCGCCCGAGCGCGTTCTGATCTTAGTTCATCCTCAATCGATCGCGCACGGCATGGTGCTCTTCACCGACGGAAGCGTCAAGATGCAGTGCGCGCCGCCGGATATGCGCCTGCCCATCGGCTACGCGCTGGCGTATCCCGACCGTCTGCCGGCCCATCCCTCGGCAAGGACGGGACCGCACGACGCGCTCACGGCCGCCGGCGCCGACCCTGAAGCGGCGGCGCTGCGCTATGAGTTCGAACGCCCGGACGAGCGAAGGTTCCCTTGCATCACTCTGGCTTACGAGGCCCTGCGTGCAGGGGGCGCCATGCCGGCGGTGCTCTCCGCCGCAAACGAAATTGCCGTGGGAGCGTTTGTAGAGAAGAGATTGCGCTTCGGCCAGATTCCGGAAATGATCAAACGAGTGATGGAGAGGATGACCGAAGCGTCCGGCGCACAAGCGGCGGCTGCGCCGGGCGTCGTGGAAGCTATGGAAGCCGTGTTGCGAGCCGACGCCACGGCGCGCGCAGTGGCACAGGATGAGCTGGCTCGGCTCGAAAGCCGGCTCGAGGTGTAAGTGATTCTCAGCTTTGAAAAGATCGTTCTCTTCCTGGTCGTGCTGTCCGTTTTGGTCGTGCTGCACGAACTGGGACATTTCGTCCTTGCGCGCCTCAATCGCGTACGCGTGCTGGAATTTGCCGTCGGCATGGGACCGCTCGTTGCGGGCTATCGTAGCAAGAGCACGGGCACGTTGTACTCGCTGCGCGCGCTGCCAATCGGCGGATTCTGCGCGATGTACGGCGAGGACAACAAAAGTTCAGAGGCCGAACAGCAGCGCGAATTTCGTGATGCCCGAAGATCGACGCTCGAGCAGGACAACTTTCAAGCCAAAGACCCGTGGCGCCGTTTGGCGATCGTTGCCGCCGGCCCGATTGCGAACTTCCTTCTTACGCTTCTCATCCTGTTCGTTGGAGCAGTGGCGTTCGGCGTGCAAAGCGATCGCGTGCAGCCGCTGGTCGGGCCGCTCACGCCGAATATGCCTGCGCAGCGCGCAGGCTTGCACGCGGGCGATCGCATTTTGAGCGTGAACGGCCGGCCGATCATCGATGGGCTGCAGCTCGTCACGATCATTCACCGCTCGCCGCACAAGCGCTTGAGCCTGCGCTACGCACACGGGGGATCGATCTCCGAGGTTGCCGTGACGCCGGTCAACTGCCCGCCGCCGGAAAAGACTTCCTACGGATGCATCGGCTTTGCGCCGGTCGCGGTCTTCGCGCGCGTCGGCTTCGGTGAAGCGGTCAGCGCGAGCGTGCAGAGTTTTGCTCTCATCGCGCAGCAAACGTTCGGGAGCCTTGCGCTGTTGGTCAGCCACCCTGTGAAGTATGGCGGCCAGGTTTCGGGCGTCGTGGGCATGGGTCAGGCCGCCATGGCGATCCAAGATTTCGGTTGGGGACCGTACCTGTTCTTCGCTGCGCTCATCTCGTTTGCGCTCGGCGTGTTCAACCTCTTGCCGCTGCCGGCGCTCGATGGCGGGCGGGCCGCCTTCATCGTCGCGGAGGTCGTGCGCGGAAAACCTGTCGATCCGGAGAAGGAAGCACTCGTGCACATCACCGGCTTCGCGGTGCTCATCGCGCTCATGCTCGTAATCAACTTTTACAACGTCGTGCAGATCACGCAAGGAAAAGGGCCGTTCTAGGTGCTGAGGTTACGCAGGCAAAGCAAACCGGTCTTTCTACAAAACAAGACCGGAAAACCCGACGCGAAGGGCGTGTGGATCGGCGGCGATCATCCGGTCGTCGTGCAGACCATGACGACGACGGATACGGGCGATGCCGATAAGACGCTCGAGCAAGTCTACGGTTTGGCGATGGAAGGCGCCGAGGTCGTGCGAGTGACGGTGAAGGACCCGCCGGATGCTGCCGCGATGCCGGCGATCGTCCACCGTTCTCCCGTCCCCATCGTTGCCGACATCCATTTTGACCACAAGATGGCGCTGGCCGCGATCGACGCGGGCGTCGCGAAGCTGCGGCTCAATCCCGGCAACATTCGCGACTACAAGAAGACAAAGGAAGTCGTCGAGGCTGCGGCAGCGCGCGGCATTCCCATCCGCATCGGCGTCAACATGGGATCGCTGGCTGCGGACTTGGAGAAAAGTTTGGGGCATACGGCCGAGGCGATGGTTGAGTCGGCGATGCGTCACGTTCAGATCCTGGAAGATCTGCATCACACCGATATCGTGATCTCACTCAAGGCGCACGACGTCGCGACCACGGTTCATGCCTATCGGCTGATGGACCGGCGCCTGCGCGCGCGCAGCACGCCGTATGCGCTGCATTTGGGAATCACCGAAGCCGGACTGCTGCGGGATGGGACGATCAAGTCTTCGATCGGCTTGGGCATCCTGCTCGTCGAAGGAATCGGCGATACGATTCGCGTTTCGCTCGCCGACGATCCCATCGAAGAGGTTCCGGTCTGCTGGTCTATTCTGAAGGCCCTTGGATTGCGTGAAAAAGGCTTTGAAATCACGGCGTGTCCGTCGTGCGGGCGCGCCGAAATCAGCGTGCTCGAATTGGGGCGCAGCGTGGAAGCCATCGCAAAGGAGTACACGGCGCCCGTCAAAGTTGCCGTGATGGGATGCGTCGTCAACGGACCGGGCGAGTCGAAGATGGCGGATGTGGGCGTGGCGGGAGGCAAAGGGAAAGGCGCCATCTATCGCGCGGGCGAGCTGGTGGGAACCTATCCCGAAGATCAGCTGCTCGGTGCGCTGCGCCTGGAGATCGAAAACGTGATTCGCGAGAAGTACCCGCAGTACGCGGGCGAGCTGGTTTCGTGAAGTACACGCGACCATCGTGGAGCATGCTCGGAGCGACGGTGCTGGCCGCGGCGATTGCCGCCGCCTCGATGGCGTTTTCGAAGCCCGTGGAGATGCGAGTCGACGGCCAATCGGTCCTCTCCGACGTGCCGCCGGTCACGACTTCGAAAGGCGTGTTTGTGCCGTTGCGTCCCGTCGGCGAGGCGCTAGGAGCCGAGACGCGTTACGAGCACAAATCGGGCGACGTCGTGGTTGCGCGCGGCGATCAGGTGCTGCACTTGAAAGTCGGAACGACGCACGCGACGCTCAACGGCATGCCGATGACCCTTAAACATTCACCCTTTCGCGTGCGCGGACGGGTGATGGTGAGCCTAAGAACGGTGCAGCAGGCTTTCGGCGTGCGCGTGAAGTTCAACAAAATGACGGCGCGCGTTGAGGTGACGACGCCCGGGACCGGTGAGGCCGCGGCAGCCGAAGAAACGCAGTAGGTGCGTTCTCCAAGCCGTCCCGCTAAGCGAACTCCGTGATCCCGGCCGGTTCGACGACCGGTTCCACCTTGCTCGGATCGGATCGGCGAAATCCGTACGAAAAGAAGAAGATGAGGCCCACGATCAGCGCGCTGGCGAACCACGTCCAAGTCGTGCGCGATAGCCCGAAAATTGCCAAAAACATCGAGAGAACGATTCCCAGCAGCGGAAACCACGGCACGAACGGCACGTGGAAGCTGCGCGGCAGCTCCGGTCTGCGCTTACGCAGGTAGAGCACACCCGCGCAGACGACGGTAAAGGCGATCAGCGTCCCGATATTGACCAAGTTGAGCAACTGGTTGAGCGGGATGATCAACGCCAGAAACGCGACGGCTGCGCCCGTGATCATCGTCGTGACGATCGGCGTCTTGAACCGGGGATGGACGGTTGATACGGCCGGCGGCAGCATCTTATCGCGCGCCATCACGTAAAAAATACGCGTCTGTCCGAGGAGCGATGCGAGTGCCACCGACGTCGTTCCAGCCAGCACGCCGATCGTGATGATCCAATTGAGGCCGGGAACGTGTAAAGGCGCAAGCGCTGCGACGAGAGGGTTCTTGATCGGCACGTGGTTCCATGGAACCGCTCCGATGAGCACGATCGCGGTCCCGCAGTAGAGAACCGTTCCAATCGCAAGCGCGCCCATGACGCCGACCGGCACGTCGACCTGCGGATTGCGGCACTCTTCCGCGGTGGTCGTCGCGGTATCGAAGCCGATGTAACTGAAAAAGACGTAGGCGCCGATGGCAACGATCCCATAGGGCTGCGCGGAGGACGAGTAGTCAGCCATTCCGCCGAACGGCTTGAGAGCTCCCCAGCCGTAAGGCGCAAATTGGGCGAAGTGGACGGCGTGAAAGAGCCACAGCCCGGCGACGATGAACACGAGCAACGCGCCGATCTTGAGAACGACGAAGATGTTGTTCGTGGTCGCCGTTTCACGAATGCCGATCGAAAGCAGCACCGAGAGCAGGATCACGAAAAGCGCGGCAACGACGTCCGCTTGCGAATGCGCCAGATCCCAGCTTCGCGGCTGCCACCATGGTCCGTTGACGATCAGGTTCGATTGCTGCGCCCATGCCGGAAGCACCAAGCCGATGCTCTTGAGGACGTCCTGCAGCGCAGCCGAGAACTGCTGCGAGACCGGAGCGGCGCTGATGCCGTACTCGAAGATCAGCGCGAAGCCGATGATCCAGGCAAAGAGCTTGCCGAGCGTCGCGTACGCGTACGTATATGCAGAGCCCGCAATCGGAACCATCGCACCGAGCTCCGCATAGCAGAGTGCCGCGAAGAACGAAGTCAAACCCGCAAGCAGATAGGAGACGATGACGGCGGGTCCTGCGCCCTTGACTCCCGTCCCGATCGTCGTGAAGATGCCGCCGCCGATCATCGTGCCCAGACCGATCGCGACGAGATCCTTCGCAGTCAATGCGCGCCGCAGGATTTTCTGTTTCGAGAGCGCCCGAAGTTTGTCGACGCTCGTCGTCGCAAACAGCTCGGCGACAAATGACATCCGCCCCCCGTTCGCACCGGGAAGGGGCCTGACCTACTCGCGATCCAATTGATAAACTATGCCGGCGGCGCGGTCTGCTGCTTCCAGCGATCTTCGGAGCGATTCTCTTCGGCGTTGATCCAGCGCGCCCACACGAACAGCGCGTCGGAGAGGCGATTCATATACCGCAGCGTTTCGACTGAAACCGGTCGATCGCACTCGACGAGCGCAACGAGCAGACGCTCCGCGCGACGGCAGATCGTGCGCGCAAGATGCAGCTGCGCGCCGGCCGGCGACCCGCCTGGATGGATGAATTGATCGAGGGGCGGTACGAGAGCCTGCGCTTCATCGATGGCGCGCTCGAGCGCATCGACGTCGCTTTGGGCGATCGAAGGCATGCTCTCCCACCGTTTCTGCGCGGGCGTCGCTAAATCGGTCCCCACCGAAAAAAGCACGTCTTGTATCCATCCAAGCCACGCATCGAGGCGCTGCGCGCGGGGAGTCATCGACGATCGGTCGTGCAGGGAGCTGCGCGCTACGCCGATAGCGCTTGAAAGTTCGTCGATTGTGCCGTAGGCGTCGATGCGCGGCGCGCTCTTGCGTATGCGCTCGCCGCCGACAAGCCCCGTCGTTCCCGCGTCGCCGGTGCGCGTATAAATGCGAGTGAATTTCGGCATGGCACCGATTCTTTCGCCGCATGCAGCGACGAACCCGGGAAGGCTGCCGTGCGCGTTTTTGCGAATCGGGGCCGGTCATGTCCGAGACGGCGCAGGAACAGCTCGTCAAAGAGATTCCGCCCAAATCAGCGGATCTTTCCGCATGGTATACGGCGGTGTGCTTAAAGGCGGAGCTCATCTCCTACTCGCCGGTACGCGGGTGCGTCGTCTTGCGCCCGCACGGCTTTGGGATGTGGGAGCTCCTGCAAGCGCAGCTCGACGAACGATTCAAGGCGACCGGACACGAGAATGCATACTTTCCTCTGCTCATTCCGGAGAAGCTGCTCGTTCGCGAAGCGGAGCACGTGGCGGGTTTCTCACCCGAAGTCGCTTGGGTGACCGAGGGAGGCGACGAAAAGCTCGAGGAACGCCTTGCGATACGGCCGACGTCGGAAGCGATCGTCGGCACCATGTACGCGAAGTGGATCCAGTCGCATCGGGACCTTCCGATCCTGATTAACCAATGGGTGAACGTCCTGCGATGGGAGAAAGCGACGCGTCCATTCCTGCGCACGATGGAGTTTCTCTGGCAAGAGGGACACACAGCCCATGCAAACGCCCGCGAAGCGCGTGAGGAAACGGAACGCATGCTAGGCGTGTACGCCGATTTCGCGGAGTGCGTCGCGGCCGTTCCCGTGTACGCGGGGGTGAAGAGCGAAGCCGAGCGCTTTCCCGGCGCGGTCGAAACCTATTCCATTGAAGCGCTGATGCCTGACGGCAAAGCGCTGCAATCAGCCACTTCGCACGACTTGGGACAGAACTTCAGCCGCGCTTATGACATTCTTTTCGCCGATACCGACGGCCAACGCAAATACGCGTACACGACCTCGTGGGGTATGTCGTGGCGGATGCTTGGCGCCATAATCATGCTTCATGGCGACGATCGCGGACTGCGCCTTCCGCCGAAGATGGCCCCGATCGAGGCGGTCGTCGTGCCGATTGGAGGCGCAGAGAACGTCTTGCGCGCCGGACGCAAGCTTGCCGCCGAGCTGCGGAACGAGCGTTATCGGGTGCGCTTGGACGAGTCCGATCGCACGCCGGGCTGGAAGTTCGCCGAGTGGGAGCTGCGCGGCGTGCCGATCAGAATCGAGATCGGGCCGCGGGACTTGGGAAAGTCGAGCGCTGTCGTGGTTCGCCGCGACCGTCAAAAAGGCGAAGCCGGCGCTAAACGCAGCATGGCCCTCGACGACGTAAAACGCGAGCTTAGGAGCCTGCTCAACGAGATTCAGGCGTCGCTCTACGATCAGGCGCGCGCGTTTCTTCTCAACCACACGTTTGCCGTGACGGATCGAAAGGAATTTTTCGAACGCTGCGCCTCGCGCGCCGGCATGATCGACATTGCGTGGTGCCGCAGGCCGGAATGCGAAGCGCATGTCAAGGCGCAGACGGGAGCCACGAGCCGCATCCTACGCGAGCTGCAGCTCGCCGGATCGGCATGCGTTGCCTGCGGTGAACCGGCCCAGGTGAACGCCTACTTTGCCCAGTCCTACTAAACTCGGGACGCTTCTCGCGTTCTCGTTCTTTCTTGGGACCGCAGGGCCGTCGGCAGAACTGTTTCCGGCCGCCCCGCCGGGAGTGGATCGGAGCGATGCATTGGCCCGGGCTTCGGGCAATCGCAAAGCGGTTGCCGTCACCATCGGGCGAGCGCTCTTCTCGAACCAATGGCCGGCGCAGATTCTCAACGTCTATGCCGACGGCGCCCGCCGATTCGTCGTTGCGGGCTTGCGCATCTCAGGGGTGCATTTTCATCGCGCGCTTTCCCGCGCCGCATTTCTTGACGAAGTGCGAGCGATCGTCGCGCGGGCGTTCCGTGCTTCGCCGCCGGTGCGGGAAGTCGACGTATGGGTGAGCGTTCCGCTCAGCGTCGGCACGGGCATCGTCGTATCCGGTGATTTGGCGAAACCGACGAGCCGCACCGTGTTTACCGTCAGCGTCTTGCGAGGCGAAGGCTCAACGGCCTTCGATCGCCGGCTGCGTTCGGGGCGCGGCGTATTCTGGGACCAGGAGTGGAAGCGTGATGCTTTAAAGTGAAGGCTCTTCATGTATCGTAAGACGACGCTCGATAACGGCGTGCGTATCGTCACCGAATCGATGCCGGAGTTTCGCTCGGCGACGATCGGCATTTGGGCGGATGTCGGATCGTCGGCTGAGAGTGCGGAGCGACGCGGGGTTTCCCACCTCGTCGAGCACATGCTGTTCAAAGGGACGCAGAAGCGAAGCGCCCGCAGGATCGCCGAAGAGATGGACGGCGTGGGCGGAAATCTCAACGCATTCACCGACAAAGAGACGACCTGCTACTACGCCAAGGTGATGGACCAGCACATACCACTGGCGGTCGACGTCTTGACGGACATGTTTCTGCATTCGCGGTTCGAGCCGGAGGAGCTCTCCAAAGAACAAAAAGTCGTCCTGGAAGAGATCAAGATGTACGACGACTCGCCGGATGAGATGATCCACGATCTCTTCATTCAGACGATGTGGCATGGGAGCAATCTGGGCGCTCCGACGATCGGCTTCGCCGACACCGTTACATCGATCCGCTCCGACGACTTGCGCGACCACATGCGGCGGCACTACGCGCCAAATTCGGTTGTCATCGCTGCGGCGGGGAACGTCGAACACGACAACGTCGCAGAGCAGTTTGCGCGGGCGCTGGACGGCTTTGCGGGCTCATGCGCCTTGCCTGTGTCCGAACATCCCCAAACGACGCCGGCGACGCTCTTTCGCCACAAGGAGAGCGAACAGGCGTATGTGGTGCTCGGCACACGCGGCCTCTCAGTTCGGGACGAACGGCGCTACGTGCTCTCTGTTTTAGACACGCTTCTGGGAGGCGGCATGTCGAGCCGCCTCTTTCAGGAGATCCGGGAAAAGCGCGGACTCGTCTATACGGTTTATTCGTTTCAAGCTGCCTATCGCGAGGCGGGCCTGTTCGCCGTTTACGCGGGAACGTCGCCGGAGAATGTACGCGAGTGCGTGAGCGTCATCGGCGATCAGTTCGCCCGTCTGCGCACCGAGCGGGTGAGCGAGGACGAACTGCGTTTGGCAAAGGAGCATATCAAAGGAAGCCTGACGCTTTCACTCGAGAGCACATCGAGCCGGATGATCCGGCTAGGGCGAAGCGAATTCTCTCTCGGCCGCCATCTGACGACGGAAGAAGTCGAGCAAAAGGTGGAGGCGGTAACGCCTGAAGAGGTGCAGATTCTGGCGCAAGAGCTTCTCGACGAACCGAACCTTGGTCTGTGCGTGCTCGGTCCCGTCGACGAAGCATCCGTTGAGTGGAACCGTAGCGCTGCATAACGCCTTCGCCCTCTTGCACCCGCACGTTTGGACGGGCAAGCTGGGCGGCGCGATGGCAATCACGTTCATCGTTCAAGGGGTTACAATCGGCGCGTACGCGGCGCGTCTAGCCGGCGTTCAAACCGGACGCATCGCCACCTCGATCTCCCTGTTCAATCTTTTCATGACGGCGGGCCGGCTGGCGAATCTCTTTTCCGCTTTTTTTGTCGGTCCGCTTTCGGATGCTGCCGGAACCGCCGTCACGCGCTTTGCGGGTCAGCACGGAGTTGTTGCTTCCTGGGAGCAGGTCTTCGAGTGGCAGCTGCGCTTGATTATCTTTGCAGGAACGCTGGGGATGGTCTGCTTTGCGCTGCTGCTGCCGATGTTCGTCTACCTCTTTCGGCGGGGAATCCGGTCGTTTGAAAAGCGCGGTTCTCTTCCTCACTCGCTTTTTCGCCTCGCCGACCCTTCGGTCATCGGGGACGTTACCCGCGCGCAGCGCATCCCGCCGCTGCACGTGCTGCGAAGCTTCTCCTGGCGCGATCTGCCCAAGCGAATGCTGGCTTTCAACGTACTGGTGACCGGTGTCTACGCAATCGGCGTACAGTCTTCGTTCTTGGCGTCCGTTTTGGACCCGAACGCGGCACGTACGGCGATCACGCTCTCCGGCATCATCAACGGGATCGGCACGATCGCCTTCACGCTCTTCGTCGATCCGACGTCCTCGATCATCACAGACCAGGCGATCCGCGGGGAACGGAGTATCGAAGAAGTGAAGGCCATGGTCTTCTATCTTTCGTTGACGGCAATCATCGGCACGCTCATTTCTCAGATCATCTTTTATCCTGCGGCCCAGCTGATCGCGCTCGTGGCGGCTCTGTTCACGCACACGCATGTGTAGATTCGTTTGCGTCCTTGCGTTTGTTGCGGCCGCCTCGCAGCTAACCGGCTGCGCCGGATCGGTCGAGCGGTGGATCGGGCAAACGCGCGTGCATCAAGGCGATACGGCACTTCAGCGCGGCAGTTTGCGCGAAGCGGAAACAGCTTACCGCCTAGCCTTGAGAGTCAACCCGGCCGATCCCCGCGCGCGATCCGGTTTTGCTCGCGTTTCGGAACAGATCGCTGAAGCCGAATACGCCCACGGCGACTTTGAGGACGCGATGGCCACGCTCAACGCGGCCGCGAAGTACGCGCCGTCCGATCTGCGGCTAACCGCCCTGCGCTCGGAGATCGAAGACGCGCGCCTGAAGCGTGAGATCGTCCTTTCGAACTATCCGACCTACCAAGGATCGGCGCTGCGCCTCCAAGCCGCCTATGCTGCGCTCAACGATCAAAACAAGCTGATCCTGCGCGGCCTTCGCCGCTTCAATTACACGTTCGACACGCAAGATCTCACAAAGGCGATTCAAAATTCCTATGAGATGCAGCTCGACTTGGCGCGCAACACAAACCGGCTCATCGCCTACCGCCAGCTCGTTGAAGCGGGCGTTCCGGCTTCGGAAAAAGGCGAAACGACAGTCACGCCGGCCGGTTCACTCCTGCCGTTGCCTTAAGGGCTGAGCGCGCAGAGGCGATGCGCATCGAGCCACGCGCGCGCGCCGCCAACACGCTCAGCATTGCGGAATGACCGCCACTGCGCTTCGGCTCCGCGTTTTACGAACGCCGGGTCCGTATGGAAGACGGGCCACGCGGCTGCCGGATCGAGCACAGGAAAGCGCTGCATCCACGCGCAGAGCTCGACGTTGCGATTAAAACGATTGCGCTCGATTGCAATGAAGTAGCGCGCGCCCTTTTGGATCGCGCTCTCTTCGTCGAAAGGCGTCCACAGATACGGATCCTCTTCCCATCCATACCGCCCGATGTAATACAGGACGGACGGATCGTAATGGCCCATGACGATCAGCGCTTGGCGAGGCAGCGTCGCGTTGAGCGCAGTCGCCCGGTGGTAGACGATCTTACTGAAATGATAATAAGGCTTGATGATCGCCAGGTTTTGATCCGTGGTACCGGCGAGTGCGAGGATGCCTGCTGCTGCAAGCGCAGCCTTGACTGCGCGTGCCGCGCCGCTTCGCGCAACTGCGGTGCATAGCCGTTCCAGGAAGCCGCCGCCTGAGAGAGCGGCCAGCGGCAGCAGCAGCATCATATAGTAGTCGACGCGCTCGACCGTCACTACGACGTAGGTATAGGCCAGTCCGCCGATGAGCCATCCCCAAAGAAGACTGCGCGAGCGCGTCGCGGCGGGCATGAACGCAAAACCAAGGATAGCGATCGCGGTTATTGCGGGCCCGATCATCGTGCGCGCAAGCATGCTCAAAATGGCCTTGAACTGAGCGAGTTTCATGGAAAGCGCGTGCGCACCGCTGAGCGAATCTCTCAAGGACGGCAGCACATGGTGCGCGGTGATCCCGCTGGTCCAGTGCCATTCCGCGTGGGAAGTGACGAATGCGTCGTATCCCCACAACACGATCAAAGGAAGGGCAAAGATCAGCGCCGCGCCCGGCAACGAGAGAGTGCGGCCGGCGCGAACGCGATCGATGAGCAAGGCGGCCAGCGGAACCAGCGCCACGACCGCCACGGGTTTTGCGAGATACGCCAGCGCAAACAGCGCGGTTACGCGCACTATCGCCGGAGCTTTCCAAACCTCTTCTTCGACGAAGAGCCGCGCCGCCGCGTAGAGCGCAGCGGCCAAGAAAAAGACCATCGTCGCATCCGGCGTGAACGTTCTGCCGTAGTAGATGCTTCCCGGCATGACGGCATAGAGCAACGCCGCAAAAACTCCGGCAACGCTGCCGGCAAAGAGCCAGCGCGCGAAGGCGCCGATGACGGCTACGGTCCCAAGGCTGAATGCCAGCGTAATAAGGCGGCCGAAAACTTCGTGAACGCCGGCGAGCTTGTAGAGCGTGGCCGCCAGGAACGGCACGATCTGCAGTTCCAGCTCCACGTAGTTGGGCGGAGGCCCGTCGTAGCTCGTTTGCGGATAGAAAACGTTGTACTGCAGAACTGCGAAGTTGCGCGCAATAGCTGCCGTATCGCCCTGCCGCCATCCCGGACGATCGAGCACCGGGTTGTGGATGCCCTCGAGGCGCAAGAAAAGTGCCAGCAACAGCACGAGCCCGAAGGCTATATGTGGACGCTTCACACGCTTCGCACTGGGCTCAAAGGAAATCCGTTAGGCGGCGTGCTTGAACGTCCAATACTTGTTCAGGAAGAAGTTGACGAAAGTGCCTGCCACTGTCGCAACGAACCACGTCTTGTGGCCGCGTCCCAAATAGGGCGCGACGGCCGCGGAGACGCCGAGGCCGACGCCCAGCGCCATCGCCGACACGGAAAGAAATTGCGCGCCTTCCTTAATTGCATGGCCGCTGGATCGAAAAGTCCATACCCGGTTCAAATAATAGTTCGAGACGCCGCCGGCCAAGAACGCTAGAGAATAGATCGCATAGTACGGTCCGGGGCGATCGTGGTTCGGCACGACGCGCTGCAAAAGGGTGAAGACAACCAAGTTGACGAGAAAACCCGAGGCGCCGACTAAGCCAAACTTGACGAATTGGCGCACACCCGCGCGTCGCGCAAGACTATGCAACCCAATACCAGTCGGCGAAAAGGACCGTAAAGAGCCCCAGCAACGGAAGGGAAAGCGCGACGATGGCGTTGTTGATCGACGGGCGCCGTCCCCAAAGCGCAAGGATCACGAACATCGGGAAGAGCACGAGCGCAAAGCGCGGCATGGACATCAAGCTCGACGTGCTCATCGGCACCAGAATCGAAAGCGCCATGTACGCGATGTAAGAGGGCTTGAGCTTTCGGAATCCCGCGATCAGCACGCCGATCATGAGCGCGGTAAAGACCAGTTCGAGGGCTTGGTTGGCGAGAGTTTGCGCTTGCCGGGCTATCGCAATCTTGTGAAACGCGTTGACGACGGAGGTCCACGGTGCGGCGAAGTGGCGGTTCCAGTGGATTTGGACATGTGAGAAGTAGAGCGGATCGCCGATCAGCACCCAAAGGTAGCCCATGTAAAGGAGCACCCCAAGCGGGATCAGAGCGATTGGGGCAAGGCGGTCCAAGGATTGCCGCAAATCATTTTTGTAAGCCGCAGCCCATTCCATTGCGAACGGGACGACCAGCAGGATGCCTTCCACACGCGTAAGCGCGGCGAAAAAGCCGATCGCTCCCGCAAGCCACCACCGGTGCTCGCGCATGTAGTAGAACGAAGCGACCGTGAGCATGAAGAAAAGCGACTCGGGATAGACTGCCGAAAAGAAGATTGCCGTCGGAAAAATCGAGATATAGAAGATTGCGCGACGCGCTACCGTGCGGTCATACTCATGTTCCACGAGCTTGTAGAGGAAGAGCAGCCCAAAGAACAGAGCGACGTTGGAGATGAGCAGACCCGCGATGAGATGATTGCCGATCAACGGGGCCGCGACTGCGATCAGCAGCGGATAGAGCGGGAAAAATGCCATGTCCGTGCCGTGATAGCCGACCGTCGCTATATCGATGTAGTGCACCGCGTCCCACCGTCCCCAAACGGCAAGCAAGAGATGTCGCGACTCCTGCACGTGCGTTCCGGCGCGCTGCCCGATGATGACGGCAGCCAATTCGGCTATCACGATGATGGCAAAGCGGGACACGATGAAATCCACCGCGACGTCGCGGACCGTTTCATTGAATCTTACGGCAATCGCAAGTTTTGCGATGCAGAAGATCGCAGCGCTATAGAGGAAGAGGCGTATGCCGCCGTGCGTAAACCAGAGCGGTAAGACGAACGCGAGCCAGAGCAGGAGGAATGGAGCCCAAGCCGCGGCGTCGTACTGCAGCGCGCGCTGCCGCTTGATTCCCGTGCGAACGGCAAAATAACCGCTGTACGCGCTCCATGCCCATACGATTACGGCGATGCCGCCCAAAAGCGCAATCGGCAAACCAATCCCCGTCAGCGTAGGCCGGTGCGTTGGGACGAGCACTGCGTACCATGCGAAAAATCCGAGGGTAAGGCCAGCCGCTGCTACGATCGCAAGAGGAGTCCAACCGGCTGCGCGCAGCGCCTCCGGAAGCACGAGCTGCGCGTGCGCGGCGCGATGCGATTGTTCGACGTGGGCGGACACGAGAACGAGGTGTTAAAAGGAATCGTTCGGGTTCCCTTGTAGCCAGAAGCATGGCGACGACCATCGCGCGCGAGCTCGCGCACTCCGTCGACACGATCGACTTTGTCAAAGTCACCGAAAGCGCCGCTTTAGCCGCTTCGCGGTGGATGGGGCGCGGCGAGAGGAATACAGCCGACGGCGCCGCGGTAGAACGCATGCGCGAAGCGTTGAACGCGATGGAGATTTCCGGACGCATCGTCATCGGTGAAGGCGAGCGTGATGAAGCGCCGATGCTGTACATCGGCGAGGAAGTGGGACGCGGCGGCTACGAGGTAGACATTGCCGTCGATCCCGTCGAGGGCACGAATCTCGTCGCCAACGGACTGCCCAACTCGATCGCCGTCATGGCGATTGGCGAGCGAGGTTCGCTGCTCAACGCGCCGGACACGTACATGAAAAAGCTGGCGGTCGGCGCAAAGGCCGCTTCGTACGTCCATATCGACGCCCCGGTGCGCGAGAACTTGGAAGCCGTCGCGCACGCGCTCGAAAAGGCGATCAACGAGATCACAGTCGTGATTTTGGACCGTCCGCGGCACGCGGAGCTGATTCGCGAAGTGCGCGACACCGGCGCACGCATCAAATTGATCTCCGATGGCGACGTTGACTCGTGCATCGCAACAGCCGTTCAGGGTACGGGCATACACGTTGCGATGGGAACTGGGGGCGCCCCCGAAGGCGTGCTGGCCGCAGCGGCGCTCAAGTGCTTGGGCGGCATGTTCATGGGAAAGCTCGAGCCGCGCAACGCGCAGGAAGCGGATCGCGCGCGCGCCATGGGCGTCAATGATTTTTCGCGCGTCCTGACGATGGACGATCTCGTCAAAGGACGGCAGCTTCTCTTTTGTGCGACCGGCATCACGGACGGCGATCTGACGCGCGGGGTGCGCTTCTTCGGAAACCATGCGCGCACGCACTCCATCGTCATGCACGGCGACGGCACGCTGCGCTTCGTTGAGTCGGTCCACCGATTGGGCGCGCGGCCAATGCCGATCGGCTAAGCAAAAACCTTCCGGCTGCGCGGCGGAGTTATGAGCGGCATGGAACGGAAACGGCACGATCTCATCGTGGTCGGGGCGGGCTCGGGCGGGTTCGCGGCGGCGCGAACCGCGCGCGATCTCGGCGCCAACGTCGCGCTGATCGATCACGGCCCCTTGGGAGGGTTGTGCATTCTGCGCGGCTGCATGCCGAGCAAAACGCTGATTGCCTCGAGCGACCGCATGGCGGACATTCGCGAAGCGCCGGAACTTGGACTGAACGTTGCAGGCGTCGAGGTCGATTTTGCGCACATCATGCGCCGCAAACGGGAGCTGATTCGCGGTTTCGCCGAGTACCGCATCGAGGGGCTGGATACGTTCCCTCTCTACCAAGGTTTTGCGCGCTTTCAGTCGTCGCGTGAGGTCCAGGTCGATGACCGGTGGTTGCTCGAGGCGGATAAGTTCATCATTGCCACCGGAAGCGTTGTCGCCCCCGCACCGGTCTCCGGCCTGCGCGAAACCGGCTACATCGACAGCGACGCAGCTCTGGAGTTGGAACGCCTGCCGAAGTCGCTAGTTGTTTTGGGCGGCGGATACATCGGCTGCGAGCTCGGGCAGTTTTTTGCGCGCCTGGGCGTCAAGACGACGATCGTGCTGCGCAGTTCGCATCTCCTCTCCGGCGAAGACCATGACATCGGCGAAGCGCTCACGGAATACTTCCGGGACGAAGGAATCGACGTGCTGACCGAGACGCAGATCGTGCGCGTCAGTTCGCGCGCACAAGAAAAGCTCGTGCACGTCGTTCATCGCGGCGTCGAAGGTGAAATCGCGGCGGAAGAGCTTCTCTACTGCTTGGGGCGCGTCCCGAACATCAACGGTTTGGACCTCGATCGGGCTGACGTGCCGTGCCACCACATTACGGGCATCGACGTGGATGAGACCCTGCGGACTTGCAATCCGAATTTCTATGCGATCGGCGACGTAACGGGAAGACACATGCTCGTTCACGTTGCCATCTATGAGGGAGAAGTAGCGGCGCGCAACGCCGTCACGGGCATCGCCGAACCGGCAATCTACGACCTTGTCAAGGCGCACACCGTTTTCAGTGACCCGCAGGTCGCGGTTGCCGGTGAAACGGAGCGCGAACTCCAAGCCAAGGGCGTCGCATACGTCAAGGGCACGTATGACTTCGCCGAACACGGCAAGGCGATGTGCATTGCTAAGACACAAGGCTTCGTCAAGATGATGGCCTCGACGAACAAGGGCAAGATTCTCGGCGCGGCGGTCTTGGGACCGCACGGCTCCGAGCTGATCCATGAAGCGATTGTCGCCATGCGCTACGGCGCGACTGCCAAAGACTTTATCGAGATTCCGCATCTGCATCCGACGCTCTCCGAAATCTGGACCTATCCGGCCGAAGAGTGCGCGGCGAAACTGGCGCTCGCCGGCCCAGGCGAGATCGAACCGGAGGTCGCCGTCGGTGGAACGGCCGGTTAATTCGCGCGAAACGTCGCACGTGCGCGTGGCGCTGGTTCAAACCAAACCGCGCAAGGGGCGTTACGACGAGAATCTTTCGGAACTGGTTCCGGTTCTGGGTCAACTCGGCGGCAAGGAAGCCGCCGATCTGGTCGTGCTTCCCGAAGCCGGTTTAACGGGATACTTCCTGGAAGGCGCCGTTTACGATCTCGCACGAGATGCGCAGCGTTTCGCCGGCGACCTCGCCGGCGCGTGGCGCGAGGCGAACGGCAGTGCGGCGGCGGACATCGCGGCCGGCTTCTTTGAAAACTGCGAAGGAACGTTTTACAACAGCGCGGTCTATCTGGAAGTTTCGGGAAAGCGTTGGGAGATCAAGCACATCCATCGCAAGATGTTTCTTCCTACCTACGGGGTATTCGACGAGGAGCGATTTCTGTCGCGCGGTCGCAGGCTCCAAAGCTTCGAAACGCGTTTCGGAACGATGGCGCTGCTGATCTGCGAGGACCTTTGGCACGCCATCGCACCCACGATTGCGGCGGTGAAAGGGGCGCGCGTCTTGATCGTCCCGAGCGCCGCGCCGGGCCGAGGGATTGAAGGCGACGATGAACTGGGCAGTATCGCACGGTGGCGGGAAATCTTGCATGCCACAGCGGCCGAGCATGGAGTCTTTTTGCTGTATGCCGGCTTGGCGGGGTTCGAGGGCGGGAAGGGGATGACCGGATCGTCGCGGATCGTCGATCCGCGCGGGCGAACGCTGGTGCAGGCGCCCGCGCTGGGATCGCACATCGTCCGCGCAACGATCGACTTACTCGAGATCGATCTCGCCCGCGCAATGCTCCCGCTGCTTGGAGATCTCAACGCCGTGCTGCCGGATCTGCTGCTTGACGAAGACCTTCCACTTCCACATGGACCCCGCGATGCTGCCGATCGTTGAAGCCCGAAAAGAAGCGTACGATGCGCTGCCCGCGATCAATCCGCGGGTCACCGCGGAGTGGCTGGAGGCGTTTCTGCGCGACGAGCTCGTGGAACGGCGCCGAATACAGCGCGCGGTCATTGGCCTCTCGGGCGGCGTGGATTCTGCCGTGACGACTTTTTTGTGTGCGCGCGCGCTTGGGCCGGAGAACGTGTTCGTCATTCGCATGCCTTACAAGACTTCGAGTCCGCAGAGCCTTTCCGATGCGCAGCAAGTGATCGACGCACTGGGAGTCGCCGAGCGAACTGTTGAGATTACCGCGGCGGTTAACGGCTACTTGCAACTCGAGCCGGAAGCCGATGCGCGCAGACGCGGCAATGTGATGGCCCGCATGCGCATGGTCGTGCTCTTCGATCAGTCCGCGAAGTTGGACGCCCTGCCTATCGGAACCGGTAACAAAACGGAGCGCCTGTTGGGGTACTTCACGTGGCACGCCGATGACACGCCGCCGGTCAATCCGATCGGCGACCTCTTCAAAACGCAAGTATGGGCGCTGGCGCGCTATCTGGGCGTTCCGCAAGCATTGATCGACAAGGCACCGAGCGCCGATCTGCACGCCGGCCAGACCGACGAAAGCGATCTCGGCATCACGTACGAGAAGGCAGATGCAATCTTAGCCCAGATTCTGGAGGGTTACTCCAATGCGCAGTTGACGGAACGCGGATTTTTGCGTGAGGACGTCGAGCTCGTCCGGCGCCGCGTCGACGGAACGCATTGGAAACGGCATCTTCCGACGACCGCCATGCTGACCAATACGGCGATCAACGAATTCTATTTGCGCCCCGTCGATTTCTGATGCGCAAAGCGTTTTTTCCCGTCAGTCTCAACGTGGATGGCCGCCGCTGCGTCGTCATAGGCGCTCCGGAGGATCGCGAAGCCATTGAAAAAACGCAGGCACTCGAGGAATGTGGAGCGGACGTCCGGCGCATTGTGCCGGAAGAGGTGCGCGACGACGACCTCAGCGGCGCATTTTTCGTCGTTTCGACGCCGCAGGATGCAAAGCTGAGCGCGCGCCTGCGAGCATTGGCGGATCGACATCGTTTCTTGCTCTGCTGCATCGATCAGCCGGCTTACGGATTCGTCGCCATGGCGGCTGTGGCGAAGGCGGGACCGGTTCGGATTGCAATTTCCACCGCGGGATTGGCGCCGCGTGTCGGCAAAATGGTCAAAGAAGCGCTGCAGCGCGCGATGGATGAGAAGTTCGCACGCTTCGTGGAGCTGCTCGCCACGCGTCGTGAAGAAGAGCGGCGCAAGCATCCCGCTGCGGAAGAGTCGCAGCTCCGCCGCCGCGCGATGATCGAGGCGGCGCGCGGGTTTTCCGCAGAGATCGCTTTTCGCTACCCGTTATGGTTTGAACGGGAATAGTGGCCTGCGTTGAGATCATCGCCGTCGGCACCGAGATTCTCCTGGGAGAGCTGACCGACACCAACACGGCACGCATCGCGCGGAGTTTGGCGGCTTCCGGCCTGGACGTCTACGCGACGCACGCCGTAGGCGACAATCGCGAGCGCATCGCCGCCGCCGTTCGCACGGCGCTTGCGCGCGCGGACGGCGTGATCACCACCGGTGGCCTCGGACCGACGATCGACGACTTGACGAAAGAGGCCGTTTGCGACGTCTTGCATTGCGATACGGAGCTGCACGAGCCTTCGCTGCAAGCGATGGCGGAAAGCTTTGCGCGATCGGGCCGCGTGATGCGCGCCAATAACCGCAAGCAGGCGGAGGTGCCGCGAGGAGCTTACGTCCTGCGGAATGCGCACGGGACGGCCCCAGGTTTCGTCGTCCGTTCGAACGGAAAGTTCGTGGCGTGCCTGCCTGGCGTACCGCACGAGATGCGAGCGATGCTACGGGACGGACTCGTTCCGTGGCTGCGTGAGCAGTACGCGGTGCGCGACGCGATCTTCACGCGCACGCTTCATACGATCAACCTTGCAGAATCCGAAATCGATCACCGGATCGACGACCTCTTTCGAACGCTTGAAAACCCAAAGGTCGCCGTGCTTGCGCACGACTTTCGCTGCGACGTAAAGCTGACGGTCAAGGCGGCATCGCAAGAAGCGGCACTCGCTGCGCTCGCTCCGGTGGAACACGAAGTCTTACGGCGCTTGGGTGGCCACGTCTACGGCGTGGACGAGCAGACGCTGGCCGGCGCCATTCACGTGCTGCTCGCACAAACGCGGCGCACCGTCGCGGTCGCCGAGTCATGCACCGCAGGGTCGATCGCCGCGGCTCTGGCTTCGGTTCCGGGCGCATCGAAGACGTTCGCCGGCGGCGTCGTCGCGTACAGCGACGGCGTCAAGATCCGGATGCTGCAGATCGAGCCGGCGCTTATCGAACGCGACGGCGCGGTCAGTTCGACCGTAGCTTGCGCCATGGCCGCAGCCGTCCGAGAGGAACTCGAGGCGGACCTTGGTCTCTCCGTGACGGGTATCGCCGGCCCGTCGGGCGGCACCGCGGAGAAGCCCGTAGGCCTCGTCTTCGTCGCTCTGGCGGACCGTTCGGGCGCACGGCCGCATCGATTACAGCTGCACGGCGATCGGGCGAGAATCCAGGGGTGGGCCACGGTTGCTTCACTTGGACTGCTGTGGAAGCTTCTGGAACGTGGGGAACCGATTCAGGCGTAGGCTCGTACTACGTTCATCATTTCTTAAGCCGCAGCGCGCATGGTGTAGTGGGCCAGGGGATACTGTAACGTGAAAACTTCGTTCGCTCGACTGACCGCACTGATCTCGATCGTTTCGTTGGCCGCATGTCAGGGAGGAAGCGGCAGCGGCAGCCCACTTCCTCGAGTTTCGCCGCCGGGCGGCGGCGGAGGAGGCGGCGGCGGCACCACCGCCGCTTCACTATTTTGCACGGCGGCCGGAGCGCCGCAATCCATCGTGCGCAAGGCGAGTTTTGCGCGGAACGCTTTTTATCACCCCGTGAACAGAATTCCGGGAGCGTCCGCATTCGTTCCGGGCGTAATTGAAGCGGTGTACGATCGCAGCTCGCTTCCCGCGCTACGGCCCCACGTCGATGCGTTGCTTGCGCGCGCTGCCGCCGCCGTTTCGCGCGAAATCGACGTGCCCTCTCGGGGACAGGTCGTTCAAGTTCTACACGTTTCGCCGGGAAGAGAGGAAAGCGCGATTGCGCAGCTTCGCGCTAGCGGACTCGTGAGAGCTGCCGCTCGAGCGAGATATGCGCACGCGCTTTCGACCACGGCTTCTTTGACCAACGATCCGATTTACGACGGCATTTCCCCGGCCAACATCCCGCCTCTGTATGAGCTTCCCAGCACCGAAGGGCAGTGGGACAACCACGTGATCTGCGCCGCCAATGCATGGGGATATGGCAAGACAAATACCACCGGCAAAACTTTTGCGGGAGCTCTTGGCGGCAGCGTGCCGATTGCAATCGTCGACACGGGCGCCGATCTAACCCATCCGGACCTCAGCGGACGGTTCATCTACGGTGAAACCGTGCTCGACGGCGTCGTAACGCCCGGACTTGCGGCCATGCACGACAACGACGGCCATGGGACGGACGTCTCCGGCATCGCGGCGGCGACCGGAAACAACGGCTTCGGTTTCGCCGGCGTCGCCTACCATGCGCCGCTGATGATTTTCAAAGTCTTTAAAGATCCGCCAGCGGGTGGATGTCCGCCGAAAACAACCCTTCCCGCCTGTCTTGCAAACGTTACCGATATCGCTCGAGCGATTGACGATGCGGTCGCGCACGGCGCGCGCGTCATCAACTTGAGCTTAGGCGCAACGCCGCCCGAGGATCCGGCGGAAGGCGCTGCCGTCGCGAATGCGATCGCGCATAACGTCGTCGTCGTCGCGGCATCCGGCAATGAAGCGGCTACCGCGCTCGACGTTCCGGCGGCCGATCCCGGCGTCATTGCGGTCGGCGCGTCCTCTCTGCTCGATTCAACTTCCGCGATTGGCGAGGCTGTCGCAAGCTACTCGAACTACGACAATTCCAACGCCACCTGGGGACTTGTCGCTCCCGGCGGAGATCCTTCCGGCAACACTGATGCAGACGATCTTCACTGGATCGAAAACCTTTGGACGCACACCGCGGCTGACGGCAGCAGCGCGCAGGCCTGCACGACCGATCCTAGCGGCAAAACCGATTGCCGGGTCTTCATCGCCGGAACCTCCCAAGCGACGCCGCACGTTGCCGGCGCAGCGGCATTGCTTTTGAGCGTGGGCGCTTCAGCTTCCACGATCAAGCAGCTCTTGTGTTCGACGGCCGGAAATTTGAATACGATTAGAGCCGGTTGCGGACGCTTGAACGTCTATCGCGCGATGGCCGCGGCCGTGCGGGATCCCAGCCCTTAGCGCCTCTGTTCTATGGATGAACTTGCGCCTCAGATGGACTTGCGCCCTTGCATAGAACGTCACGGGTTCTGACATGAAGACTCCGCTGCTCTGCGTGCTTGCCGCGCTGACTTCCATCTCACTGCTCGCGGGGTGCAAAGGCGGCGGGACGGTGCCGCGCATACCGCTGGGAAGCATGCAAGACAACAACGGCCACGGCAGCGATGTTGCCGGCATCGCCGGAGCCGCCGGTAATAACGGCGTCGGTTTCGCGGGCGTCGCTTACGCTGCGCCGCTGATGATCTTTCGCGTCTTTCCGGACCCGCCCGCAGGCGTGGGCTGTCCGCCGCAATCCACCGATCCCAACTGCGAAGCCAACGTCACCGATGTGGCAAAGACGATCGACGATGCGGTCAAGCATGGTGCAGCCGTCATCAACTTGAGTCTGGGCTCCGCGCCGCCTGAAGATCCCTCCGAAGCTGCCGCGGTCGCAAACGCGATCGCAAATAACGTCGTCGTCGTTGCGGCCTCCGGGAATGACGGCGCTTCGACGCTCGATGTTCCGGCCGCAGATGCGGGCGTGATCGCGGTCGGCGCCTCGGGACTTCGGGACCCGGCGCGCGGCCCAATCACCGAAGCGGTTGCCGGCTTTTCCAACTACGACAGCACCAATGCGTCATGGGGACTCGTCGCTCCAGGCGGCAACGCAACGAATACGAGCGATGCCGACGATCTGCATTGGATCGACAACATCTGGACGAGCACCGCGGCGGACGGCAGCAGTACGCAGGCTTGCGTCGCCGATCCGAGCGGCACGACGCTCTGCCGCGTTTTCCTCGCCGGCACGTCGCAAGCGACGCCGCATGTCGCGGGTGCTGCGGCGCTTCTTTTGAGCGCCGGCGCGGCCCCGTCGAATATCAAGAATCTTCTCTGTTCGAGCGCCCGGCCGCTCAATACGATGGCGGCCGGTTGCGGGCGCCTTGACGTATACAAGGCGATGGCGCTGGCGCTGGGAGATTCAAGTGTGCCTCGCGCGAACTCGCTGGTGTGCGGCATCTCCGGCAATCCGCAGTTTGTGGCGCGTCGATCGGCTCGCGCCGGTGCGATGCGCCGAACCTTTGCAGTTTGGCGAAAGGAGCCGGAGAACGTACCGGGCGTCATCGAAGCCGTCTACGACCGCGCCTCGCTGCGCGCATCTCGTCCGCAGATCTTTGCATTGGCAACGCGTATCGGGGCGGAAGTTTCCAGTGAGTTGGACGTTCCTTCGAAGGGCGAAACCGTTGCGGTGCTTCGCGTTCCTCCAGGCCAAGAGGAAGCGACGATCGCCCAATTGCGTTCGAGCGGGCTCGTGCATTCCGCGGTGAGGGCAACGTACCGCCATGCACTGACGACCACGGCTTTCATGCCGAACGATCCGCTCTTCGGCGGAACCGCGCCCGACAATGTGCCGCCGCTCTACGAATCATCCGGTTCGGAGGGCCAGTGGGACAATCACGTGATCTGCGCTGCGAACGCGTGGGGTTACGGAAATGCCAACTCTACGGGCCAGACGTTTTCCGGCGCGCTGGGCGGCAACGTTCCAATCGCGATCATCGACACGGGCGCCGATCTGACGAATCCCGAGCTCGCGGGCCGCGTGACGTACGCCGAAACGGTGCTCAACGGCAAGGTGACGGTCGACAAGATTTAAGAGCCGTAGCCGATTGAAGCTAAAACGCGTTGGGTCGCAACGGCGTCGTCAAACGTCGGCACCGCGCTGATCCCGCTTTCGATCTGTTTCACGAACTCGTCCAGCAGATCCATGATCAGCGGCACGTTGTCGTTGATCGAGGAAAACTGCGCATGCGGTGATGGCTTGCACTCCAACTCCGACGTTTCGTCGCCTTCAATCGTGAACAGTTGAGAATCACCGATATCCGGGCCGCTTGCCACAGCTGTGCGGTTTTCGCCGTGAATTGCGAGCGTCGAGGAATCCACGTTCGTCGTTGAATCTGCGGTCAGCCGCGCTATCAGCCCGCCGCCGTAGTCGAGCAGAGCGAAAGCGCCGTCATCGACGGTGCTCGTAAAGGCGCCTTTCGCGTCGTGGCGTTGCCGGTTCGCGGTGCGGGTGAAGCCGCTGCTCGCAACCGGAGCTCGGCCGGCCAGCCAATTCGCAGCATCGATAATGTGAGAGAGAAGCGCACCGGCCAGACCTCCGCCGCGCTCACGTTCGAACCACCAGGACCGGTCGCGTTGTGCTTCGGCGCGCAGAGAAGTTGAGAGCTGCGTTATCTCGATCTCGCGCAGCGGGTCTAGGTGGTGATTGATCACGAGCTCCTTGAGGGCGATTCGCAGCGGAATCCAGCGAAACTCGTGCATGATTGCAGTGGAAGTTCCGGCCTTTCGCGCCGCGTCGCGCATCTCTTCGGCCTGCTCGACCGAGAGCGCAAAGGGTTTCTCGCAGATCACGTGCTTGCGGGCGGTGAGCGCGGCCAGAACGTTTTCGTGATGCGCAAACGGCGGGCTCGCAATGGAGACCACGTCGAGATCGATGCCGTCAATCATCGCTTGGCAGGATGGAAAGGCTGCAATCTTCCGTTCGCGGGAGATCCGCTGCGCGCTGTGGGGCGAAGCGATCGCAACGACCTCAAATGCAGGATGGGCCGAGAATGCCGGCAGATGCGCCTTTGCGCCAAAGCTGGTTCCTACGATTCCGACACGATACGTCATATAACGCTTTCCAGAATGTCGATCGCATCGAACAACTGCTGCTCGGGAATCACCAGCGGCGGCGTGAGCGACAAAACGTTTCCCTCAGCTCCTGCCTGAAGCACCAACACACCCTTACGTAAACATTGGCGGACGGCTTCCTCTGCCGCCGCGGCGCTTGCGAGTTCGATCCCCCACATCAGACCCCGGCCACGCGCTTCACGACCTTTTCCGCGATCGACGATCGCGCGTAACCGGGCTTCGAGCAGCTCGCCGAGCGATTGCGCCCGCGCGCACAACCCGCGGCTTTGCAGCTCCGCAATCGTCGCGAGCGCTGCCGCGCATCCCATCGGATTTCCCAAGAAAGTCGAAGTATGCAGCGCTTCGCCGCTCGAGGGCGGCCACGCGTCCATGAGGTTCGAGCCGGCGATCGCCGCGGAGATCGGAAATCCGTTGGCCATCGCCTTTCCGACGCAGAGAATGTCCGGGACGGCGCGCTCATACTCGACCGCGAACATCGTGCCCGTGCGGCCGAAGCCCGTATAGACCTCATCACAGATGAGCAGCAAGTCAAACTCATCGCAAATCGATCGTAACCCGCGCAGATATCCGTGGGCGGGAACGTTGCACCCGCCACGGCCTTGCACCGGTTCAACAACGATGGCCGCCAGATCGCCGCGCGCCTTCAATGCGCTTCGTGCGACCTCGAGCGCCGTTTCCGCGTTTAGACGCGGATAGTCGAGAAAGAGCGTGCCGCCGGCGAGCGCTTCCGCGAAGGGCGCTCGAAAGCGCTCGATGCCGGCGATCTGCAAAGTGCCCAGTGAGAGCCCATGATAGCCGTTGCGAAATGCGGCGAAGCGCGGTTTGCCGGTCACGATCATCGCCGTCTTGAGCGCGGCTTCGACGGCGTCCGCGCCGGTCGATCCGAGGATCGTTTTCTGCAGCGGATCGGGGGCGAACGCAGTGAGCGTTTCAAGGAGCTCTACCTTGAGCGCAGCAGGGTGCACGTCGCCCATAGCATGCATGAGACGGCTGGCCTGCGCCGCAATCGCTCGCGTTACTGCAGGATTGCCGTGCCCGACGTTTGCCACGCCGAAAGCAGCCGTGAGATCGATATAGCGCTTTCCGTCGACGTCGGTGACGGTCGCCTGCGTCGCGGAGTCCCAAAAGATCGGAAAATCGCGGTCAACGAACGTGATGTTACGCGATTCCACTTCCGTCAACGACGCTGCAAGCGCTCTGTTGCGCGACTCGTGAATGGCGTTCACAGCGATCGCTCCACCCAGCTCACAAAGTCGGCGATCCGCTGACGGCCCCCATGCCGTCCTTCGAACGGCGGATCTTGCAGTTGCCCAAAAGCGGTCAATCTTGCCGCTCCGCTTTGCACTGCCGCTCGCACGATGTCCTCGCGCGCACTGGAGAGCGCGAAGCCTTCGATCGCAATGCGATGTCTTCGAAGGTACGCGGCTGCTTCATCGGGCGAGTCAACGGCGAGAATGCCGAGCGTCCGCGGCAAGAAATGCGGCGGGTCGCTTGCCGCAGCGTCAAGCAACACGTACTCGCACGCCGCATTCGAAAAAACCATTCCGCTGCCGGCGGAGGCGCGAAACATGCCGAGTCCTCGCCTCTGCGCCCTGGCGGCCGCGATTGCCGGTTCCGGCGCACCAATAGGAAATTCTAGGCCGGCGCGCTCTACGGCCTTTGCGAGCTGCTCGCAGAAAGCATCGAACGCAGCGGCTCGCTCAACGAAGAGAATGTGCAGCGAAAGACAGCCCTCGCTTTCGTAGAGGACGAGATCGCGCGCCGCACCATCGACCGCCGCGCGCACCGGCTCGGCGTCCTGCAGCGTTTCTCGTGCCACATAGCCGGCGCTGGCCCGCGACCCAAACCCGACAAAACGGCAATCAGCATGCAATCCGTTCCGTATTTCCCTCAACGTTTCGTCGCGGCCGAACGCGACGACGACGGCGCAATCATCCAACGCCGCACCGTTTTCGGCTGCCTTCCACGGTGAAGCGCGAGCAGCGAACGCAAACTCCGGAATCTCGTGCCAGAGCGTCCCGAAAAACGAGCCCACCAGCGCATCCTCACGATCCTTGACGACCACATCGCACTTCGCGCACAGCGCGAACAGCGCCGGCGCAAGGGCGACGCCGATCGTTGTGCGGCTGGCGATCACGCAGACTCGTCCTGCCGGACGAGCCCAGGCATCCGGCCTGCCGCGTGAGGGCGCGAACCCGTCAAGCGCCGCGAGCGAACCGAGTTCGCTCTCGATCGTTGCCGTGAGCGCCGGTTCGTCGATTGGGAAGAACAGGCGGTCCAGCGAATAGTCGACGACCGGCGCTGAATATCCCGTTCGCTTCACAATCCGTTGCGCAACACGCACGCGCGCAGGAAAGTCAGCGTCGCTCCAGCGCCGTGCTGCAGCGGCGATCGCGCGCACGATGGTGCGCGCCGGCAAATTCTCCAGATTCACGATCTCGTCGAGAGCGCTTCCGCGTCGAGCGAGCAGCCGCGCGGGTCGCCGTGCGTCTCGCGGCCGATGAGGATAACACCGTCATCATCCGCAGCGATGCCGACGTCTTCAGTTTGAACCGCGACGCAAGAGGAACGGTTGGCGAGATCGACGTGTATGATTGCGCCGGCCGTACCGGTGGGCACCTCGTCGCCATTCGCCGCCACGATGCGCGGCCGAAGCCACGGCGGGGCGCGCTTGATGCGCTGCGCGTCGTCGTAGTATTGGCTGCTCAGCTCCGTCATTCCGTATTCGCCGACGATGGCGTCTTGCTCGATCGCAAACCAGCGCACGATGTCGCGATACAGGGCCTCACGGTGCAGCGTGCGCGTTTTCCCCTTAAATCCGCCGGTTTCCATGACGATCGATCCGGGCGGCAAAGAGGCGCATGGCCGGCCGTTTCGTGTCAATTCGTCAAAGAGTTGAACCAGCACGAATGCGGTAGCCGCGACGCAAACCGGGGCGTTCGCGGCTGCAGCGTCTGCAATCGCCGCCGCAAAGCGATCGGCGCGCAGTACGCTTTCATCGACGCACCACGTTTCGCGACCGTCCCCGAATGAGGCGGCGACTTTCGCCATCATGTAGCCGAGCGACGAGGACGGCTGCTGAGCAGGATTCGCTACGAGCAACACATAGCGCAACGGGCGGTCGCTTCGCGAGGCGACCGCGTCGCCGAACCCGGCGAGGAGTGCGGCCTCATACAGCTTGGACGACTCCATATAGTGCCGGCCGCCTAGACCTAAGGTCGTTCCGCTGGTTTCAAAGACGAGTTCGGCTCGGCGTGGATCAAACGTGCAGAGCGCGGCTTCCTTGAACGCGAAGGCAGGAACGGGCGGGATCTCTTTCCACGAGGCCGGCAGGCTATCGAGGCGTACGCCTGCGGCGTCGCAATAGCGCGCGTACGGCTCGTTATAGCGCAGCTGATGCGCGAAGATCCGTAGCGCGAGATCGTTGAAATCGGGAACGGAGCGTGAATCGATAGCGTGCAGGATTTCTGCGTCGAGCGCCTCTGCTTCATCGGCATAACGCGTCATGGTTCTATGCATCACCATGACGCTGCGGCGGCCAGCGCGAGAAACGCTTACTCGTGATCGTGCCGCTGTTCAGGCCGCTGGTCGCCAAGCCGCCGTTCATACGCGCAAATTCCACTTTGATGCACCGATCGACGACCACGTCAAGGCCCGCGCGGTCAGCGTATTCGATTGCTTTGGGGTTGATGATGCCGTATTGAAACCAGATCGCTTTCGCGCCGCAGGCGGCCGCTTCGCGCGCTACCGTCAGCGCCTCCGACGGTCTGCGAAACACGTCCACCACGTCAGGCGGCCCACACTCGGCGGCGTACGCTGCAAGCGACCGGTACGCCTTGACGCCGTCGATTTCGGCGATCTTCGGATTGATCGGAGCTATCGCAAACGGCGTTTGCGTGCGCAAGTAGCTGAACACCGTGTAGCTCGGACGCAGCGGATTGGGCGATGCTCCCACAATCGCCACGGTTTTCGTGCGCGCAAGCAGCTCCCGGCGCGCCGAAACGCTCTCCACGATCATGCGTGGCCCGGCACCGCGTTGCATGCTGCGCGCAATGCACGGTCCAGGTCCCACTCAAGGTCGGCAACGTCTTCCAGGCCCACGGAGATGCGGATCGTTTCCGGGCCAACGCCTGCTTTGCGCAGCGCTTCGTCGTCCAGCTGCGAGTGCGTCGTTGAAGCGGGATGGATCACAAGGCTCTTCGCATCTCCGACATTGGCCAAATGACTCCACAACTCCAGCGCGTCGATGAAACGCCGTCCCGCATCGCGTCCGCCGCGAATGCCGAACGTAAAGATCGATCCTAGGGCCGGCCGATTCACCCAGGCTACCTCCGAGCGCGCTTCCAAGAAATCGGCTATCGCACCCGCGTTCCTGACGTGCGCTTCCATGCGTAAGGGAAGCGTCTCAAGGCCTAACAGCAGCAGCCACGCGTCCAGCGGCGACATCTGCGCACCGACGTCGCGCAGCACTTCCACTCGCGCTCGCATCAAGAACGCGTACTCGCCGAACGTCTCCGTGAACACTTTCGCGTGGTACCCGGGACTGGGCGTCGAAAGCAGCGGAAACTTGCCGTTGGACCATGGGAAGCGGCCCGATTCGGCCAGAACGCCGCCGATGACCGTGCCGTGACCCGAGATGAATTTCGTTGCCGATTCGATCACGATATCGGCGCCGCGTTCAATGGGGCGGCACAGGTAAGGCGACGCAAACGTGTTGTCCACCACGAGCGGGATTCCGGCGTCGTGCGCGAGACTGCTCAGGCGCTCGAGATCGGCGAGTTTCCCGGACGGATTGCCGATCGTTTCGACAAAGAGCAATTTTACTTTAGGCGTGATTGCGGCCCGCATTGCATCGTAGTCGTCCAGAGAAACGAAGACCGCTTCGATTCCCATGCGTGAGAGCGTAACGCTGAACTGTGTGATCGTCCCGCCGTAGACGCTCTGCGAGCTGACGATCCGGTCGCCGGCCTGCGCAAGCGTTAGGACGACGCCGAGCTGCGCGGCAAGGCCGCTAGAGAAAGCGACCGCCCCGAGCGCGCCCTCGAGGCTGGCCATCCGTTCCTCGAAAGCCGCGACCGTCGGATTGCTGATACGGCTATAGATATGGCCGTAGGAGCGAAGGGCAAAGAGCTCTGCCGCTTGTTCGGTGGAATCGAAGACGTAGGCTGCCGTCTGATAGATCGGCGGGACGCGCGAGCCCGTTACGGAGTCGGGCGGGGTTCCCGCGTGTATTGCGCGGGTAGCGAAGCCGAACTGACGATCCTGCATGTGAATGGATTCGACCGGAAATTCGAACGGACCCGGGAAGAACACAGCCCGATGCAAGACGCAATGATTCACGACATTTCTGATACGGCGCTGTGGTCGGCGGTCTATCGGTTTCGCGAATCCGAGCGGCCTGACGGGCTCTTTCGCGATCCTTTTGCGGGTCTGCTGGCCGGCGAGCGCGGCGTGCGGATTGCCGGTGCGCTGCCGTTCCACGAAAAAAATGCTTGGGCATGGGTCACGCGGACATACCTCTTCGATAAAATCATTCGCGAACAAGTGGCGCAAGGGGTCGACACGGTGCTGAATCTGGCCGCCGGATTGGACACGCGCCCGTTTCGCATGGCGTTTCCGGCATCGCTGCGATGGATCGAGGTCGATCTGCCACAGCTCTTTGCGTATAAGGCCGCGAAGCTCGCCGGCGCGCAACCCTGCTGCACGCTCGAACGGGTGCCGCTTGACCTATCAAACGCGCAAGAGCGCCGCAACATGTTTTCCACGATCGCGCAGAGTTCGAAAAACACCCTTGTTTTGAGCGAAGGTCTGCTGATTTATCTGACTCGAGACCAGGTTGCCGAGCTGGCTTCCGATTTGGCGGCGCAGCGCGCGTTTCATCATTGGGCTGCCGATATTGCTTCTCCGGGACTCCTTGAAATGCTGCGCAAGAACACCTCAGCTGCATTCGACCGTGACGTTCCTGAACTGAAATTCGCCCCGCCCGAGGGGCCGACGTTCTTTGAACGCTTCGGTTGGAGTCCCCTCGAAGTGCACTCGACGCTCAAGACGGCGGCGCGGCTGCGAAGGTTGACGGCGCTCTTTCGCCTTTTTGCCTTGTTTCCCGAAGACCCGGTACGGCGTCCGTCGAGACCGTGGTCGGCGACGTGTCTCTTTGCCCGCGCAGGGGAACCATCTCACCAAGACAGGTGAGCGCCGAGATGGCGTAGGAGAAAAACCTTATGGGAATGACCCTGACCGAAAAAATTCTCGCACGGCATGCGGCGCTCGACGCAGTCGAGCCGGGGCAGATCATCAATGCCAAAGTCGATCTGGTGTTGGCAAACGAGCTTTCCGCCGCGGTTGCGATCGGCGTGATGCGAAAGATCAAGGGAGCCGACCGCGTCTTCGATCCCGAAAAGATCGCGCTCGTCGAAGATCATTTCGTTCCGGCGAAGGACGCGCAATCGGCGAAGCTCGCAAAGTTGATGAAAGACTTTGCCGTCGAACAAAAGATCGTGCACTTTTTCGACGTGGGGAGGGGCGGGATCGAACACGTCGTGCTGCCGGAAGAGGGACTCGTCGCACCGGGCGAGCTGATCGTCGGCGGCGATTCGCATACGTGCACGTACGGGGCTTTCGGCGCCTTCGCAACCGGCATGGGATCGACGGACATCGCTGCGGCGTTCGTCTTGGGCGAAGTATGGCTCAAGGTCCCGCCGACAATCAAGATCGTCTATGACGGGCGCTTGGGTGAGATGGTGTATGCAAAAGACGTCATGCTCAAGACCGTCGGGACGCTCGGCATCGACGGCGCGACGTATCGCGCCATCGAGTATCACGGTTCGACGGTGGACGAGCTCTCGATCACGGGCCGAATCACGATGGCGAACATGGCGATCGAGGCGGGCGCAAAGAACGGCATCTTTCATGCCGACGAGAAAACCATTGCCTACGTCAAGGAACGTACGGATCGTCCGTTCCTCGTCGAACGCGCCGATCCGGATGCGCGCTACGAGCGCGTCATCGAGATCGACGTCGGCGAGCTGGAACCGCAGGTCGCCTGTCCGCACACGCCCGACAACGTTCACCCGATCTCCGACGTTACGCGAGAGACGCTTCCCGTCGACCAAGTCTTCATCGGATCGTGCACGAATGGCTACATCGATGACCTGCGCGTGGTAGCGAATATCCTGGAGGGAAAACGAATTGCGCCGACGCTGCGCGTCATCGTCAACCCCGGCTCGCAAAAAGTCTGGATGCAGGCGGCCGACGAAGGGATCTTGACAAAGCTGGCGGCTGCAGGCTGCGCCGTCAATACGCCCGGATGCGGCGCATGCTTCGGCGGTCACATGGGAACGCTGGGCGACGGTGAACGCTGCGTCTCAACGACAAATCGCAACTACGTCGGCCGCATGGGCTCTCCCAAAGCCGAGGTTTACCTTGCGTCGCCGGCGACATGCGCTGCATCGGCTCTAACGGGCCGCATCACCGATCCCCGAACGATGGCCGCGGTAGGAGTTTAGATGCAAGCGACGATGCGCGGGCACGCGCACAAGTACGGAAAAAACGTTGACACCGATGTCATCATCCCGGGAAAATACTGCAACATCATCGATCCCGCGGAGCTCGGCAAACACGCGCTGGAAGGCCTCGATCCTGAGTATGCCTCCAAAATGCAGCCCGGCGACGTGATCGTGGCGGATACGAACTTCGGGTGCGGGTCGAGCCGTGAAGTTGCGCCTATCGCGATTAAAGGCTCGGGAACTTCAGCCGTGATCGCCAAGAGCTTCGCGCGGATCTTTTACCGCAATGCTTTGAATATCGGGCTGCCGATCTTCGAATCGCCCGAAGCGGTGGACGGCATCGCTACGGGAGACGAACTGGAGATCGATCCCGCCAGCGGAACGATTCGCAACCTGGCCAAAAACGAATCGTATCAGGCTGCCGCCTTCCCGCCGTTCATGCAGGCGTTGATTGAGGCTGGGGGCCTGCAGCCTTACGTGGAGCGCCGTTTAGCGGAGCGTTAGTAACGGCAGAACCGACGGCTTGATACAGTATAGCCCGGAACGAGCGCGTCACTAACGGACACGTAGAAGCCACTACGCGGTCCGGCGGTTTCCCGCCTATTTCCGAGTTTTTTCTTTATCCACAAGGACCCCCCCCCTTTATACTTATGTTGGTGGCCGTTCTGGCTCCGACGCCCCCTGTCGCGTTGACTTTGGGGGGAACTGCCGACGGTCGCCGTTTGACCTCGTCGCGTTTTGGCTGGTAAGCCGTACGTTTGATTTCCCGATAAAG